>OCAE01000134.1_pt1 | contig 70175 bp, 67 predicted proteins | sample 1495581 | NCBI WGS metagenome assembly OCAE01 (sample SAMEA2580278, study PRJEB22360) | human gut metagenome | biome: human gut; feature: human-associated habitat; material: faeces | place: Denmark | collected 2008/2010 | reverse complement strand
ATTATATCACGTGAGGTTTTTCATTATCACTCCGCTAAAGCTTTTTGAGACCCCCAGCCTAGCTGGGGGTTTTATTGCAGACAAAAAACAAGCAGTTATATCAACTGCTTGTTTTTCCAAAAATGTTTATACATCTTTTTTTCAAATTTATCTGATTCTTCTAATTTGTATACCACAAATGAATTGGGCCTAAATGTCAATATTTTTATTATGAGTCTTCCTTTTTACTTCAACAACAACCCAATCGGCTATACTGATTTTCTCGTATTCCGGACAAATAAAATGGTAGGGCTTGCTGGTGATATTGATTTTTCTAGAAATACCTCTGGGAGCCTTACAACAGCTATCTGAAGCTCAGTTGTTTTAATATTTAAACTCTCTAACTCTAATACCATTTCTTTCACCTCATTATTAGTATATCAGCTTATAACATTAAAAAAACACGACAAAAAATACTGTCTTTATTTCAATAAATAATCATATTTCACAAGTGTTTGATTATTGCCAATATTTAAAAATCTATTTTTCTTTACTAATTTTATCAATTAGCCATTTTCCATCTTTTTCTACCATCTCAAATTTAAATGTAAATTCGGTATACTTAGCGTTGTCTAATTCTTTATATAACGGATTATATAACTCTTTTGACAAATCATCAAAAATCTTTTTCATCATTGCTTCTTGTCCCTGTTCTAAATATATTTTAGATAACTCTTCCATATTTTCTTCTTGATACTTCTGAGCCAGTTCATTAATATTTTCTTGTGCTGATGTCATATCGATTGATTTTTCATCTAGTCTTTTTCCTTTAACCAGTACGGTATTTTCTTCTTCGTCATCAAAAGTTATTTTATACTCTTTTATTAATTTATCAAAGACTTTTTTAACAAAGTTTTCGGTTTCTTTCACAAAGGATTCACCATAAACATTTTCATCTTCAAAATTCTTAAATCCATCAGTTATAGAACTAATATCAAGTACATCAGTATAATCATCAGTTCCCAGCTTTTCTAATTCATCTAGCTTGTATTCCTTTATATTATCAAAAAAAGATGTAACTACCTTTTCCTGTTCTTTCTGGGTGTTATCGTTTCCAGCACATCCAGTCATAGAAATAATCATTAATGCTGCCAAAGCAAATGTTAAAATTTTTTTCATATTTATTTCCTCCAAAAATGCAATCAACTTATCCTACTAGCAATAAATCAAAACTATAATACATTTATCCCTCCTGCTATCAAATTAGCCAACCGGCTTATACTAAATTTTAACATAAAATTACATACTTATGTCTATAAATGATAAAAATTGTTTTTTTAATCTATTTAAATATAAAGGTACATCATTGTTAGTGTAGAATAAAGATTTCATAAAAAACATCTCTGTTACACTTGAAAATCAGTAAAATAAAATCCGTTGTATGCAACACCTATAGATATAAAAAATCTGTTATTTGATATTTCTGATAGGACATTTACTCGAGCATATGCTGCTAATACATAAAATGAATAAGATATTCACTGATTCTAGCCATGTGGATAATCAAAGTAGAGTATAAAGTCTTAAATAGGAAATTTTTATTTGTTTTGCAAATTAAATATATCTAATACCTCTTTTAAGATGCATTCTAAAATTAGAGTTATTAAATACTGGTCTCAAAAATCGAAATGCATATGAGACAGATTGTAATAACCCGATCATAAGAAAATCTAACTGTTGTTATAATCGATTTGAACAATTTAAAATTAGCGAATGACCAACATGACCATGATACTGCTGATTAATATATTATTATAGCAGCAAATATATACATGTCCGGTTTATATCTTTGACTACAAAAATATCTTTCAGTTATAGAGTAGTCTTGGCTATAAAAGTATAATTTTACTGAAAAAATATTGTAATGAAGAAAGATTTGATTCCAATTTATGGATTGTAGGCGAAGTCTGTAAGTGATTTTGTGTAAAGCCAAACTTCATTAGATGAGGGGAAATTACATTGAATAATCATGTAACGCAACACATCAGTTATACATTTTACCTAAAATTTAATAAATATTTTATTAGACAATCTAATTTTTTATTGATTCATAATTAACATCACCATATTGAATATTAATTATAAGCATTTATCATTTTATTATTAAATAAAACAACCACCGATTGTTAGCCGGAGGTTGTCTATTGTGGCATAATTGTACTATTTAGTTTTTCTTCTTTAGTAGAGTAATTCCTGCTAAAGAGATTGTTCCTAACATTGCGAAAGTAGCAACAAGCGCATTATCACCCGTTTTAACAGAAGTATTATCTTTAGATGGTTTTTCTGTTGGTGCAATAGTATCAACATCTGCTTTTTCAGTTGCTCTAACTGTTACTTTTACTGGATTAGAAAAGTCTACTTTAGTATAAATAATTTCATATTCTCCAGTATGAGTATCAATTACCATATTTGGGTTTACCCATCCCCATCCTTCAGGTAATGCAATTGATTCTAATTTATTACCAATAACACCTTCTAAATCCATATCACTAGGTAATAGTGGTTTTTCAACTACTGTTAGCTTTGCTGTTTTACGTACTGATGGTTTACTATCATGCATTGCGGAATAATGAATATTGTATTCACCTGGTGCCAGTTTAGCAATTTTTTCTTTACTAGCTGCGCCATCTATTAAGCATTCTACCTTAGTTTGATTTTGATCATTGCTTTGAGAGTTATCGTTTAAGTCAGGGTTTGTAGTAAACATATGTTCATTATCTATTGAGTAATCAATTGTATACTCTGATAAGTCTACTAATTCACTGCCTGCTGTTAATGTTGCTTCATTTAATAAATCTGGTACAATACCTTCTACCATTGATAAATCTTTTACATTAAGAGCTGCAGTATTAGCATAGTATTTTTCTGCCGCTGCTTTTTGCTCTTGATTTTGTGCATAATATGCATATTCAACTTTAAATGTTTGTCCTGCTAAGTTTGAACCTGCATCTCCTGGCCAGTTTCCACCAGTAGCAAAGTTTAATTGAATATATTGAGGGCGGTCTAATGCTGCTTTGGCAGCAGGATCATCACTATAATCAACACTTCTTACAATTTGGTCATCAATATACCATTCCATTTTACCTTCAGACCAGTTAATACCAAATACATGGTACGTTTCACCATCGATCACAACACCTGGTGTAGTAATTTTTGACCCTTTGCCGTTCCCTGCATATTTACCATTATCTGCTCCCGGTGTATATCCTGGTTTATTGGTATCGCTGTAATGTAACGTTTCATAAACAAAATTAGGATCACCGATCGATTCCATGATATCAATTTCTCCTGATAAAGGCCAACCATCTCCTTGGTCACCGTTAATAGATCCATCTAACGTAAAATCGGACCCTAATGTCCAGAATGCTGGGAAAGTTGCTTGTCCTTCTGGTAATTTTGCTAATACTTCAATACGCCCAAATAAAAAATCTTGTTTGCCATGTGTTCTAACGCTTCCAGAATTATAAATAACTTGACGATCTCCACGTGGATTTTTATATTGTGACTCCTTAGCACGATCTGTCACCTCTAAGACAAGTTTTCCGTCATCAACATGTACGTTTTCTTTATCTTTAGTATAGTGTTGTTGTTCAACACCACGAATACACCCTAATTCATAACCCCATTTAGAGTTATCTAATCCATTGTTATCAATAGCACCTGTTCCATCGAACTCATCTTTCCAAATTACTTCATATTTTTCATCATTTGGAGTAGTCTCAGTACCTATTTGACTCAATGTTACATCGTCAATATAGATTTGTGATTTATATGTAGCATTCTCAGTTGATTCTGTCCATTTAATAAAAGCTAATGCTACTTCACTATTTTCTCCACTATTAAATGTAAATGTTAAATCTTGATATTGCCAAGCTTCATTAAATGTAATTGCTTGTTCTATAGCAGGATTTAAATTCTCTACATTTGGTGTTTTAATAGCAACAATTGCTTGTGCAGCAGCATCAGCACTTAAAACTTTGGCTGTTACTTTATATTCTTTGTTCTTCTCTAATGATAATGTTTGATATACTGATGCATTTTTACTGAATGATGGTAATAACCCGCAAACTTTACTGTTATGAGCCGCACCTGGGTAATCAGTAATTTGACCATCACCTGTTGTACTCCAGTATTGACCTTTATTAGTTTCAAATCCACCATTCTTAATTAAATTTGTTCCGGGTTTAGTTCTTTCAAGTTCTAACATTTCATACTCTGTTTCTAAACCTGTAGTATCAAGATTTTTAGCTACGGCTGAAAACATATTTATTCCTGAAAGACTTAGAGCCGAGGTTAGTGCTAATGCACTTTTAAAAAACTTTGACTTCATATATAATCTCCCTTTTATAGAATGTTGTAATAGTTATTCACCTATTATGCCACTGAAATCGTTTTCAAATAACTAGTACCAATATAATATATAAAATTTAGTAAAATATTTCAATATATTTCTCAATATTTAGTAAATAATTATATAGTTTTATATATAATTATTTACTATCTGGATAAACACTATACTTTCAAATAAAGTAGGAAAATTATGATTATGGTTCGTAGTTCATCTCTCACTACTGTTATGAAACTAACAATACTAAAATAAAAGAATCCTAGTAAATATATACACTTATATAACACCGTTATAGCTTTGATTGAGAACCTTAATTATAATTGTACTGATTATAAAATCTTTATAATTAAAGCCTTGATCATCATACTAATTACCCTAATATCAAATAACTTGTTTATAAAAAAAGGGAAAGAAAATCGAGAATGTCCGCATAAATACTATATCTATCAGAAAAACGGATAGAAGAACAGAAAGTAACTTGAGATCGTAATGTATCCAATATAATCTGCATCATTCAAAACGTTATTTGCTCCATTCTCTTGATTGCTGGAACTATCTTCATTATAATACTCAGTATTTCTTTGAGACGGTTAATTCTCTGATTCTGTATCTTTTGAATAAGCCCTAATAAAATAATTACAATAACTAAGCATTTTAAGAGCAATCTATTTTTTCAATTAATCTTCCTCTAACTTTTTTAATCCAATACTTAAGGCTGGCTGTGATATGTGAAGCTGTTGTGCAGCTTTTGTCATAGTCTGATTTTTTGCAATAGCAATAAATTGTTCAAGTTGTGATAACTCCATAATTTTCTCCTCCAATTTATAAATAAAACTTATAGCCCTATAAAAATGTTATATTATATAATTATTATTTTATCTTGTGAAATAATACATGTAAAGATTTGAGTATCCTTTCTTAAACTTAAATCAATAAAAATATATTATAGTTAAGGAGAAAATTATGCAAAAAAGAGAAATTGGTCATTTATTAGTATCACAAATTGGTATGGAATGCATGGGGGGTTCCCATGGATATGGTCAAGTGCCAAGTGAAAAATATGCAATTGAAGCAATAAGAAATGCATATCAAGAAGGTTGTACTTTTTTTGATACCGCTGAAACTTATGGTAAAGAAATGTTTGAAGCAGGGCATAACGAACGTCTTGTAGGAAAAGCAGTTGAGCCTTTTAGAAAAGATATAACTCTTGCAACCAAATTATATCTAAATACCCAAGAAGTTGAAAATAATGGATTAGAGAAAGTTATTCGAGAGCACTTAAAAAAATCAATGAAAAATTTAAAAACAGATTATATCGATCTTTATTATTTACATAGAATAAATCGCGATATTCCTATTGAAGATGTTGCATTAGTGATGGGAAAGTTAATTCAAGAAAAGCAAATTAGAGGATGGGGCCTTTCACAAGTTACAAAAGAAACGATACAAAAAGCCCATGAACTCACACCAGTTACAGCAGTACAAAATTTATATTCATTATTAGAAAGAGACTGTGAAGACGATGTTTTTCCATATTGTCTAGATAATCAGATTGGTGTTGTCGCCTTCTCTCCAATTGCAAGTGGACTACTATCAGGAAAAGTAACTTCAGAAACAAAATTTGAGGGTGATGATGTAAGAAAGTTTGTTCCACAGCTTACACAAGAAAACATTGTTAAAAATCAACCTATTATAGATATACTTCATCAGTTTGCAAAAGAGAAAGAAGCAACACCAGCTCAAATTTCATTAGCATGGATGTTGCATAAATATCCTAATGTTGTACCTATTCCTGATTCAAAAAACAAAGATAGAATCATAGAAAATCTACAGGCTTCTTCTATAACTTTGAGCAACGAAGAATTTAAAAAACTAGAAAAAGCATTAGCTCAACATCAAGTCTTTGGACATAGAGGACATAATGAATCTGAAAATCCGGATTTTTCAAAAAAATGGAAAAATAAATAAAAGATATTAATAGTGAGAGTTTACAAAAAAGTCTTTGCGTTTTAATTAATAATCGCAGCTTGCTTAATTTAAAAACGCAATATTTTACCACAATAAAACTTTCACTGTTTTTTATTTCACTGTGACATGATCAGCTGTCTTTAATAGTTACATAAGTTTTATAGTTAAGATAAAACTCAGCTTTTATCAATTTATAACTGCTGAACAAAGCGCATTGCTGCAATCACAATATCTATCACATGCCTAATTGCATATTTATTATATTTTGCTTTACACGAAGGAACTATAAGCTTATTTTTAGAAAACTCAATATCACAGTTGCAAGTAATTAGCCAAGTATTAACTTCTGCATGAACTAAACGTGAAATGATTCTTTTGTTCAGCTGAAAAATAGTCCCATTAGTACTTAAAATAATCAAAAGATGCTCTTCTTTAAACTGATATGATTTTATGAAATCTGCATCACAAATTACAACCGGAATATATAGAGTACTTAATTCTACTTGAATAACATTACAGAGAGAACGATTATCTCCTTGAGCATATAGATAAACCTTTTTACTTCTTAAAATATCGTTAATCAGACGATTAAGATGTGAATAATTAATCTTCTCCCCTACATATGTAATTGTTTTTGACATAGACTGAGCAAACATTTTTGTATTTTGAGGAAGATCACATTCTTTTGAAAAGAATGACGGTTTATCTTGAAAAGAATGTATATAATCAATACAAGCGTCTTTAAACTCTAAATAAGAAGTAAAGCCAAGATTTTTAGCACATTTTGAAATCTGTCCTTTAGAGGTATGGCAAGCTTTTGCGACCTCTTCGATAGTCATATCCGCGATATCATGAATATGGGATTTGGTATAAGAACAAAACACATACATCGTAGTATATGTTTCAACATGATTAAGAACATCATTTAATTTATCAACCATCATAATAGCCATCCCCTTTTTTTTATTATACACGAAAAACTCTTACTCATACATAGTAAGAGTTTTCAGTTTAAACTACTAACCAAGATCTTCTCCATTAGTTTTGATAACTTTTTGATACCAATAGAAAGAATCTTTTTTATATCTTTTCATGCTCCCATGACCGTAATCGTCACTATCAACATAAATATATCCATATCGTTTACTGCGCTCAGAAGTCCCTGCACTGACAATATCAATACATCCCCATGACGTATACCCAATAACTTTAACTCCTTCATCTATACAAATCTTCATTTGCTGAATATGTTCTTTTAGATATTTAATACGATAATCATCATGGATTTTCTTATCTATTGTCAGAGTATCATATGTGCCTAAGCCATTTTCTGAAACAATAATAGCTTTATGATAGCGATCCCATACCTCATTAATAGCCACCCTTAGTCCAATTGGATCAATTTGGAAGCCCCAATCTGTAACTTCTAAATTTTCATTACGAACTTTTCTTGGATGAAATTCATCAATAACTTCATTTTCAGGAACAAAAGCAATCAGCCCTTCTTCATTTTCAGGATGCGCAGACGTACATAAAGAATAATAATAGCTAAAAGAATTAAAATCGACTGTGTTCTCTCTAAGCAGCGATAAGTCTTCTTCCATCATCTTCAATTCAATATTTTTTTTCTTCATATAAGAAAGTGCATATTCAGGATATTCACCTTTTGATAATAAATCTAAGAAAAAATAATTTACACGATTTGCCCATTGAGCAGCCAAAATATCCTCTGGATTATTTGTCTTTGGATAATATAAAGACATACCTAACATTGATCCTATTTGAAAATTAGGATTAATTTCCCGTGCTTTTTTTGTTACTAACGCACTAGCAATAAATTGATGATGCAAAGCTTGAAAAATAGTTTCTAATTCATTTTGTGATTTTTCAATGAAAATAGCACCGCCTGTATAAGGTAAATGCAAAGACATATTGATTTCATTAAAAGGTATCCAATATTTTACTTTATTTCGATAGCGTTTGAAAACTGTTACCGCATAATGAACAAAGAATTCAATCATTTTCCTATTTTCCCATCCATTATACTTTAAAGCAAGCTGGAGAGGGGTTTCATAATGCGACAATGTAACTAGCGGCTCAATCCCATATTTTAAACATTCATCAAACACATTATCATAAAACCTTAATCCCTCTTCATTTGGCTCTTGTTCTTCCCCGTTTGGAAATATTCTTGTCCAATTGATTGACATACGGAAGCATCTAAATCCCATTTCTGCCATTAAAGCAATATCTTCTTTATAATGATGATAAAAATCAATCCCCCATCTTTTGGGATAATATTCATTATCGTGCTTTCCATTCATTATTTCTATTGCTTCTTCATAAGTAACAGTTTCTGTATTTTTGCCACAGCTTATTTCTCTAGGAACAAACTTTACCATATCGGCTGTACTCAATCCCTTACCACCTTCATTATACGCTCCCTCTAATTGATTAGCAGCTGTTGCACCACCCCATAAAAAATCATTAGGAAATCGTCTCATAACATAACTCCTTTCTATTGATTAGTCTGTTGTTTATTCGCCAAGGCAACAAATGGTAAATAAATCAAAACACAAATTATAAATACAAAACAAACTGAAATAGCAGTCTCCCACGAACCTGAAGCTGATAAAAACGCTTTAATAGGCTGTGGTGTTGTCCATCCAACATCTAATGTTCCAGGCAAAACAAGTCCTGTAGAAATCATCAATGCGCCTAGACCCATTGAAACAATTGGACTTAAGATAAACGGAATTACAAGGATTGGATTTAATACGATTGGCAAACCAAAGATAATAGGTTCATTGATACAAAATAATCCTGGAATAAGACCAATCTTTGCAGTTTTTGTATAATCAGCTCTTTTCCATCCCTTCTTTCGCGAAAGAATCAAAATAGCAACAATCAACGCTAATGTATTACCCGTCCCACCAATACATCCATAGTTTTCAAACAAGGCAAACCATGTATATGGATACGGAGAGCCCGCAGTTGTTCCTGCCTGTGCTGCATAAGAAATATTAGCAATATTCATAGAAGCATATAAAGTAATATAAATCGGAGAAACAGTAAAGGTTCCATGAATTCCTACTGACCATAAGATCATTGCCATAAAAATAAGAATCATAGGTGTAAACGGTGTAGCTCCTAAAGACTGAATAGGGGCTTGTAAAATCGCATAAACTAAAGCATTTAATCCTTGAGGCTCTATCAGCGAAATACAATAAGCAATAACAGAGATTAAAATAATGATGATTGCGGTAGGAATAGCAATCATAAATGATTTTGATACTTCAGGTGGAACCTGATCCGGCATCTTAATTTGAAGTTTATCGATCTTTGTTAACTTACTAAAACCATATCCAACTAGTAACCCTGTAATTATAGCAACAAAAATTCCATTTGCCCCTAGATAAGATTCCGTTAACATTCCATCAACCTTAGGTGGATATAATACAAAGAATGAAGCTAAAGCAGTTAATCCAGCTTTTAATCCATCTACTTCATACTGTTTTGCCATATTTCTTGCAATTAAGAAAACAATAAAAACAGCCATGAGATTAATTGTTCCGTTACTTACAGGAGATAAAACTGCTTGAAAATCATCTAAATCAGGAATTATTTTAACAAGAAATTGACCAATAAATCCTGATGAACTTAATAAAACAACATTAATACAAACAACAATTGATCCTACAAATGTAAGAGGGAATATTTGAACAAAAGCATCCCGAATAGCAATAAGCCCTTTAATACTATTAAGCTTTGTTGCAAAGGGCATAAAATATCTTTCAAAAAAACTATTTAAAGCTTGCATACTTACTTCCTCCTTTTCACCAAGTCATTCATTTAAAAAGAGTCATACAAATATTGTATAAAATGGAGTGCACTATTTGATTTAAAATTACCTGATCAGTTCTATTATAAATCGCCTTATATCCTCCCCTCTCTTTACTTAAATTATAGATAATACAATTTTTTTAATCAAAATAGTTTCCTTAAATGGAAACTATTTTTTGCCAGTACTATCTAGATAGGTATTAAAAAATCTTGATGATTCAAAATAAAGAACATTTCAATCTTTAAATCATTAAATATAATTTTCACCAGTTTAAGCCGATTCATGCATATATTCAGAAATCAAAAAATAGTTTTCATTAATTATTTTTATCTCAATTAAAATATATAAAAAAGAAGAGATTTTCTCTCTTCTAATAATAGTTCAACATTTTAAAATATGTTTTATTCATCATTTCTTCTACTAGTGATTCTTTTTGAAACCCTTTATTCACATAAGTCTCCATTTCTAAAAACATAGATTTATTTTTTAGATTCTCAACTTTCATAGAATGTATATCAATACCATATTTATCAAAAACTTCACGAATATCTTTCAATGCATAATCTTCATAATAGATTTCCATTTGTATGTTTTGATTATTTTGTGTGACCTTTAAAAAGAACCCCCTATGAAACAATATCTGTAATCCTATCAAAATAATTGTTGTTATAATTCCGATATCATATAATCCTGCACCAATACACATTCCTACTCCAGATGTTGCCCACATTCCAGCAGCAGTTGTTAAACCTGAAACATTACCATTCTTTACAAAAATAACGCCTGCGCCCAAAAAACCAACACCGCTTACGATTTGGGCAGCTATACGAGAACCATCTATTTCATTTATGTCTATAAAACCATATTTTGATACTAACATTATTAAAGCAGACCCCAAAGCAAGGATAGCATGTGTACGCACCCCCGCCCCCTTATTTCGACTACTTCGTTCATAGCCAATCAAACAGCCGCAAAATGCAGCAATCATAATTCTTATAACCCATATTCCATGATTTACTATATAGAATTTAATATCAAATGGCAAAATTCCCACCACCTATTCACAATATATTTCTTTCAATCTTCTTCTTTTTTCGTTATCAAAATTATATTCTTGTAATAAAAATTCATCATAACTTCTATATTTAACCCGAATTGATTGAATCATTATTTCAATCAATTCTCTTTGAACATATAATAAGGGTCTACATTCCTCCCTTAATTTCTCAGGAATTTGTAGCTGCTGACATAATTCATCATTACTTTCTTTTAAATAAATATTGGATAACAAGTATTCTTGGATTGCATCTTCTTCACTCATTCCTAGAGCAATCATAATCAAAAAGCCGGCAACTCCAGTCCTATCTTTTCCAGCAGTACAGTGAAAATAAACATAGCCATCATTTCTTAATAACAATTCGAACAAGCGATGATACGCAGGATTATTAAAAGCCATCTCTTTATATCCTGCTTTGATATAAGACATTAGATAGTTGTATTTTTCTTTAGTCATCTCTCCTTGCAGCATAGTACCAAAATCAAAACCATATTGATCATGCGATTGCATTTTAAGAGCACTGATACGTTCATATAAAATATTTTCATGCTGCTTATCCGGTGCTAAGCTTGCTTCAGCTTCATCTCTAAAATCAAGAATATATTTTATTTTTAAATGATCAACAAAATGATTTTGTTCTTTTATAGTTAATTTATCTAAAGCACCACCCCTAAAAATCATGTAGGGTTTTATTACAAAACCATCTTGAGAGCTATATCCCTTAATATCTCTAAAATTTTTAATATTAACTATTCGCATCTTATCTACCCATTTCCTCTTTCAATTCATCAAATTGCTCTTTAGTTAATCCAAAATCACCAATTGCAGTTAAATGGATATTATGGAAATCACTGCCACCACTTCTTATAAGATGAAATCTATTTGCAAGTTCCTGTGTTAAAGGATAATCTTCAGATTCCATACTAGGATGTGATATTTCAATTCCCTGTAAGCCATAGCTGACATATTTTTCAATTTCATCATAATTTTTATATTCACAAGGATGGGCAATAATAGCAATTCCTCCATCCTCACGAATTGCCTTTATCCCCTCTTTAATATCGATATATCCCATTTTAGAGTCTACATCTAGCGAAGTCTCGCTCATAAACAATTCTCGATACTTATTAATATCATTATACTCAGGATACTTATGAACAATCGCCAAGAATAAATGCATTTTGAAGACAATATTATACGGAGCGTATTCTTTAGCGTCTTCGTAAGTAATATTTAAGCCCTTTTGATTTAATATTTTAATAAGTTCATGATGATACTCATCCCTACATTGTAAAGTCTTTTGACATAGTTTTTCAACATGATACGGATGGTTATTTAACCCCAAACCAACAACATGCACCTTTTTGTGTACATCGTAGTCATAACAGCTCATTTCAACCCCACGAATTGTTTCTAAACCATTTTGCCGGCATACCTTTTGCACTTCTTCGAAATGAAAAACAGTATCATGATCAGTAATTGCAATCACTTTAATTCCTTTTTCCTTAGCTAATTTGATCGTTTCTTCAATAGAATGAATACCATCACTATAAGCAGTGTGAACATGTAAATCTGCATACACCATATTATCACATCCTTAAATAATAGTTAAAACTGGATCAGTTTTTGTTACTTTTTTCAATTTTGTTGGAATAACTTCTAAATAATCATTAGAGTTTGTTACAACAACCATAGTTGTATAGTCTAAGCCCGCTTCTTTAATCATTTTTAAGTCAAATTCTAATAACAATGACCCCGCTTTTACATACTCACCTTTTTCAACATATTGAATAAATGGTTTTCCTTCTAATTTAACGGTATCAATTCCAACATGAATTAGAATTTCAGAGCCATTTTCAGTTGTTAAGCCAATTGCATGTTTTGTTTCAAAAGTTGCACTTATAATCCCATTAGCAGGAGCATAGATTTTTCCTTCTACAGGAATAATAGCAACCCCCTTCCCTAAAACTTCTTTTGAAAACATTTCATCGTTAACTTCGTTTAATGGAACAATCTTCCCTTTAACAGGACAATTCACTTGATTTAATTTATTATCATCGTGTTTTACTTCACTTTCTTTCGGATCATCAAAACCAATAACTAAAGTTGCAATAAACGTTACAACAGCTGAAATAATCATAGTAATAATAGCATTCATAAGATTATTAGGGTTGTTCCCCCCTACCCACATTGGTAAATTAATAATGCTAGGAGTCATGAAAGCAAATGCTTTTAATCCACAAAAACCAGCATATAATCCTCCAGTAAAACTTCCAATCATAACTGCATACATAGGCTTTTTCAAACGAATTGACACACCATAGATACATGGCTCTGTAATTCCTGCAAAGAAAGCAGTAAATCCGGCAGATAAGCAGGTATTCCTAAAATCTCTATTTTTTGTTTTAACCGCACAAGCAAAAGCAGCAGCACCTTGCGCCATGTTCGCTGTTAAAGTTAAAGTTCTTGAAAATGGGTCATATCCTGATTGTGATAAAATCTGAATTCCTGCAATTGCTAGAGTAGCATGCATACCCGTTGCAACCATCCATGGATAAATAATACACATAATTGCAATAGCAAACATTCCAAATGTATCATAGCACCATAACAATGCATTACCCAAATAAATTGAAATAATCCCCATAGCTGGCGCTAATACAACAAATGCTAACGGTGTCATAATCAGCAATGTAAATAACGGTGTTAACATCCCTCTAACCAATTCTGGCAATACTTTATTCAATCCAAATTCTACTTTGCTCATAACAAAAACAATTAAAATAGCTGGAATTAAAGTTGATGTATACGGCATTCCATATAAAGGTAAGAAACCAAACATATCTCCAATAAATTTTGGATCAGTCGCTGAAACAATACCACTCCATTGTGGATGAACCAGCGCACAGCCAAGTAAAGCTGCCATATACATATTACATTTAAAATGCTTTGCAGCTGCCACTGCGGTAAATACCGGCAAGAAAGTAAAGCCAGCATCAAATACAAAATTAAATACATAATAAGTCATTGATGTTTCGGCATTTGCCCATCCCATCATTGATACAAATAATAAAATACATTTCCCCAGCCCTGTTCCTACTAAAATAGGAATAATTGGACCGACGCAGCCAATAATTGCAGAAAAAATAGAATTAAAAATTCCTTTTTTTTCTTTTTTGTTTCCAAAATTTTCATCTTCTTTAATATTTGCAATCTGGCATACATCAAGATACACATCATGAACATGTGTACCAATAACAACCTGATATTGACCACCTTTCTTGATTAATGACAAAACTCCATCAATTGCTTCAATTTTTTGATCGTTTGCTTTTGATTCATCCTTTAAAGTAAATCTCAAACGCGTCATACAATGCTGCAAAGTTACAATATTATTACTCCCTCCTACAGCTTCAATAATGTTTTTTGAAAGTTTTTCATATTTCATTCTCTTTTCCTCCATTCTTTTGAAAACTTCAAAATGTGAAGGTTTGGCCAACTTAATGTTACCATCCAACAAATATCTATTTGCAAATTATTTTTTAGAAATAATTTTTGCAACATGAATCGTAAGATATAAAACTTCCTCATCATTTAATTCATAATGATAAGTCTTTTCAATATGCGATTGTATTTTTGAAGTACAAAGATATGACTCAACATATTTTTCCTTCATAATTTCAAGCAAGTCATTATTTAAGGTTATATCTTCCACTTGCTTTATTTTATTAAAAACACGTAATCCAAAAAATTTTAAATGTGTTACAAATCTATGATAAGATAAAGAATCTTCATCCAACTCTAATTTAAAATAATCTTTTACAATACCAATAATCTCTAATATGAAATTTGTCATTTCATAAATATCACTGATATTTCTACCAACCTCACTACTCACTATATGTAATGCTAAAAATGCCGCTTCATCCTCTTCCATGTTTATTCCATATTTTTCTTTAATAAGTTTTAAAGTTAATAAACCTAACTCAAATTCTTTAGGATAGAAATTCTTAATTTCAAATAACATATGATTTTTTAAATAAACGCCTTCTTTATACCGCTCTATGCTTGTATGAATATGATCTGTTAAACTGATATAAAGAGAATCATCGACTTCTAAGTCTACTTTTGCTTCTTTGATAACACAATCAGATATCTCCATATATTCGAGAGGAATATCCTTTAACATATTAATCATTTTTCTTTGACTTGGTTTTAAACTTACTTCAAAAGTTTTATTGATCTTATTCATATCAATATTATCACCGGCTTGTTTTCCATAAGCCAAGCCTTTCCCCATAACAATAATTTCCTCCATTTGATAGTTAGTTGTAATAACAACATTATTATTTAAAATTTTCTTTATAATCATATTCATTCACCCCTGTATAAATATAAAAAACCTGCCACAGAAAAATATCTGTAAACAGGTTTAGTGTTGCCTCATATGTGCAATAACTATCCATAAATTACATATTTATATTATCATTCCTCGCAAAATTTGTCAACGCTTTCAAAATAAAGGATTTGATTTAAAACAACCAAAAATTCTATTAAAAATTAAATACTGATATTAAATTATTTTCAACCTAAATAATGATTAGGTCTTCTATAGCCATACCTAGATAACCAAAATAAATCTATTCAATGTAATTATAATTGATTATATATCTAATAATCACAAATCTTAAAAATAATACTAAATAAGGTTAGATAAGCACACCCTATCATTATAACTTAGTATTAGGGTTATATTTTTTGAGGCTGCTTACATCATTATAAATTATTTGTCTAAAAATTACGAATACATAATTTTTCCAGTAACTCACCAATATAATACAGTGATACATAGCCAGTATTTATTGACCACTCTACTCCGTAACGATAAAAAATATCTACCTTGTCAGCAACCTCTTTATTATAATCCTGGCTTATATAAATAACCTTAGCCCCAACTTCTTTTGCATTTTCTAACGCATCATGGTAGTGAAAAAAACCGTCACATACATTAATGATAACAACAACTGAATTTTCATTAAAAAAATAGCTCCTAACCGTCTTCGTTTCACTGACTTTAAACAGATATGCGCACTTCCCCGAAGTCAATAATTTGATTTGCAACAAAAGGAATTCATCAAGATCATGCTCATCACCTAGAAAAGTAATATCCTCGCTTTCCTTAAATAACTGAACAATTTTTAAAAGCGTTGCTAAATCAAGATTCTCTTTTGTTGCAACAAGATTATCAAGACACTGTTGAAAAAGATATTCACTGATTTCTTCATTACTTTTAAAAAGAATATTCTGTGATAAAAATACTTTCAAATTATAATCTAAGAGTGTTGTTTGAGTTGATAATAGGGTTCTAAATTGCTGATAATTTTCAAAACTATATTTTTTTATAAATCTTGAAATACTTGCCTTAGATACATTCGCCTCTCGAGCTAATTCATTAATAGAAGGGAATGTTTTTTTTCCAATATACTTAAATACATTTTGAATAATATTATAATCATTACTATTAACAGCTTCGCAGTTACATCTTTGAATAAAGGTTAAGAAACTTTCTAGTATTTCCTCATCCATTTTTATCAGCTCCTTTCCCTATATTATAACATCTTGATAATATAAAAGAATATGAGTCTTCAAAATATTAGACTCATATCAATTAAAATACTTTTTCTTTATTACAACTATTGCTCCCCCACTTAACAAAATAAATAGACAATAAACTCCAAACAGCGAAGGATCATCCGTCTTAGGTGCCAGCACAGCAGTATGTGATGATTGTTTAGTTATCTGATCATTCTCTACTATATCTAGAACATTAGTATCAGCAGTAATATTAAACATTGTAGCTGCTTGTCCCTCATTGGCGATTATTACTAATATATGTTCTCCAATTGTTAATGTTGAAATAAGTTCTTTTGGTAAAATAATGGTTATTAGATCACCAGAAACAGTATACTTTGATCTATCAATTTCTTGATCATCAATTATGAGCATTTTGAATAATGACGATGGTATGTCAGTCTTTATTTTAAGTTCTTCTCCCTGTTTAATATTTTTATTAGCTCCATCTGTTATACAATATTCAATATTTTCTTGATTCCATAGGATATCTTTAGCAAATGTTGTAAAAGCTCCGCGCCACGTATTCCAGTCATGTCCCCCATTTTGTATTTCAAAAGTATAATCAATATTTTCAGCATCTAATTTAGGTAACATAAAATCTAAGATAGAGGCCTTAAAAAAAGAATTAATCAACCCAAAATCAACTGTTCCTGCCGAAAGATAGATTTTCTTTGTCTGTAATTTTGAAATAAGTTCGTCTGTAAATACTTCATCATCAATTTGAACAGCTGCTGAAATAATACCAAAATATCCAAAACTATCAGGTGCAATTTCCATTACTGTACTTGCCGCAACACCACCAGCTGACAATCCAGCATAAGCTCGATCCTTAGGATCAGTTGAAACCTTATAATTCTTTTCAATAAAAGGAATTACATTATTAACAACATCTTGAGCCAATATGACATTCGATTTAATATCAAATCCTGTCCCGCTAAAATGTGAATTATTTAATGTCACGATTATACTATCAGCTAGTTCTCCTTCAGCAATTAGATTATCAACAATATTACCTGCTGATCCTAATTGACACCATTCAGTTTCGTTGCCCCCATTACCATGTGCTAAATAAATCGTTTTATAGTTATTCCCTAAACTATAACCATTCGGTAAATAAATCCCAAGACAATTTTCAGTTCCATCATAAGCGATGTATGTATCGTATTGATAAGAACCCATATTATCATTTCTTGGATAAATATAAGATTGACCCGCTAATGCATCTGAACTATTTCCAACATAAAAATAGGACCAAGTAGCATCATGATTATTAATTTCATTCTTTTTTGAAGGATTAACAGGATCCTGCACAACTACTGCAGATCCATCACTATAAGTTACAAAATATCCATAAAAATATTCTGTTGCTGGTAATGGTAAGGTGACAGAATATAAATTTTCATCTTTTACCATATCATAGAGAATATAGTTTCCATTATAATTAAACTCAGTTCGTTCAGTATTTCCGCATCCTCCAGTAGGATACATTCCCTGCTCATATTCATAAGCCGAATACCACCTTATTCCATCATTGCTTGCCCCGTTTTCTTGATACCAGGGAGCTTCAGAACTCTTAATAAATTGGAAGCCTCCTTGTAATTGGATATTTTCAACATTTTCCCCTAATTTTGTACTGTCAACAACAAAGGTTACTTGATACTTTGCCTCACTAAGGCCGGTTGTGTTATCAGTAATAGTTATTCCCTCATTAACAGCATGTACATTACTCATTGAGTATACACCCAAAGATAACAATAGTGTAAAACAAATTCCTATCTGCAAAATCCATCTTTTTACTTGTCTCATATTTCTTCCTCCTAAACCAAGAATAACAAACCAACCACTTTCTGTATACGTTTACAAACGAAACTTAGTTACAGAAAATGAAACTAATATTCTTGCATAACCGCAAATCATCAGAAATTATAACTATATAAAATAAAGATCACTTCCTTATTGTAAGGAAGATACTTTCTTGTTAATATATTGATTATGTAGTTTTCAACAAGTTATTAATTCAAGATTAATTCTGAAAAGGAGGTTTCAATGAACTACTTTGAGTATAGCTATTCCACTAGCAGCACTACAACTATTTTTATATTTATTTTCATCCTCTTAAATATAATTGCACGATGGCGTTTATTCACTAAAGCTAGACGTTGGGGAATCAGTGCTTTTATTCCAATTTATAGTGATATTGCATTATGTCGAATTGTAAAACTTTCACCACTTTGGCTTCTATTTCTTTTAATTCCCCTTATTAATATGTACTTTATTATCTTTTATCACATTGTTATTAGTTTTAAACTTTCTTTTGCATTTGGAAAAGGCATAATGTTCGGACTTGGCTTGTTAGTTTTCAACCCACTGTTCATTTTAATATTAGGGTTTGGGAATTGTGAATATCGTTACTAATAAAAATAGATATAGTTATCATTTGTAAACACAAAAATTAATAGAACTATCAACTTAAATAAATATCAAAATTAATTTGCATATTTTTTCAAAAAATGTAAAGAGACTCTAAAAATAATCAACTTTTTTAAAATAAAAAAGAAATTCTACGAATTCCTTTTAACTGCGATACATCAAATACATTTGATTAATTTCTTCTTTTATCTTATCTCTTAATTCCAACGGTTTAAAAACCTCAACATGATTAGCTAATTGTAAAAAGCCACTGACTAACTTTTTATCATCAGGAACCCGTTCAATTGAAACATTTACAAATCGACGGAATTGTTCAACTGTGAATGTACATCCCTTAAATCGTTGATACAAAGCTTCAAAAATATTCTCATTTCCTAAATACACACGTAATTCAATGTTGATCAAATTATCTTTTCCAATATCAAGCGGATCATTAGATAACCAGATTCGCTCCTTAAAACACTCAGTCTTTGCTTGGATATATTTAGGGGTACGAGTTATTTTCAATTGATCAATGCGATCAATTCGATAATATGCCAATTCAAAATCTTCACTACTATTTATTAGGTAACCAACTAAATATACTTGATCATTTTTTATATCAATATTAGTTGGATATAATAAAATTGTTTTATGACTAGGCCTATCTATAACTTTGTTTTCAACAACACTATATTCCAATTCTTTAAATGATACACAAGCAAATGTATTTATAGCCTTAATAATTTGCTCTAAATACACTGTAATACAATTATCTTCATAAGTTGAATTGATATTATCTAACAAATGATAATGATTTATTTTATACAAAGAACTATCTGATAATACTTTTTCTAATAATTTTGAATCATTTTGACTTTCTAAATGTAATCCTCGACCTAATAACCTTGTCAATAAAATTAATTGAGCATCAGTATAATATGTCTTTTCAACGTACGCACCTTTTTTTTGTTTTGTTGCATAATTAATACTACCACTTTCATTGCATATAAAAGGGGTAAGCAACTCATCTTGACAATCTTTTATCAAATTATTATAAGATTTTATTGATTCAATATCTGCTTTAATCGTATTGCTAGAAATCGTCGTTCCTAACCCACCAATTCTTTTAATTAGTTCATCACGTGATAAAGCATGATCTTCGTCTGTTAATCTTTTTAATAAATATTGCGTTAGCAATATGCGAGTTCCATTACTAATATCTCCCATTCCTCAACCCTCCATACTCTATATTTTACTTTATCTTCCAAAATATGTAAAATTAGTAAATATAATAAAAACCAATTATTTGGTGTATAAAATTGTATACATAAAATTAATTTCACTATCCGGCAAAAAAGTATATGTTTATGACAAATTTATGACAATAAAAAAGACTAATTTATTAATTAGTCTTGATATTTTCTAATAAAACTATCAATTTTACTCCAATAAACTTGACCACCAATTTTTTCACATTGAGCATGTCCGGCACCCTTGATTACCAATTTTTCCTTAGGACAATTAGCACTTTGATATAATTGATTGAGCATTTTAAAAGGGACAAAACGATCCTTATCGCCATGAATAAATAATGTTGGCGTAGTTGATTTTTTCACTTGTTCGATTGCTTCAGCTTTGCCAAATGAATAACCGGCTCGAATCTGAGTCACAATATTTGCAATATCTAAAAATGGTCGACTTGGCAAATTATACATTTCTTTTAGCTGATAGGAAAACATCTCCCATGTACTAGTGAATCCACAATCTTCAATAGCAGCAATAACATTGACAGGCAATTTTTCCCCTGTTACATTCATTACTGTAGCCGCTCCCATAGATACTCCATACAGGATAATTTTAACTTTTGAATCATTATCAATTAAATATTTGATCCAGTTAATTATGTCTAAACGATCGAGCCAGCCCATTGCAATATAGTCACCTTCACTCTGCCCATGACCTCGAAGATCAGGAAGCAAAAGATTGTAACCTTGCTCATAAAAATGTTTAGCACTCGCATGCATCAATTTACCTTCAGATGTATATCCATGGACAATAATCACATAATCATGCCCGTAATTCAAAAATTGATAAGCATGCAGTTTTAATCCATCATCACTGTCTAAGAATACATCCTGATAATGAATAGTATCAAAAAAATTGCTACTATCTCCCTTCTTATTTATATCGGTTCTATCTTTATCGGGTATTTGATTATTTGTTGAGGGATTAGTAAATATCGCATCTTTATTAGCCTGTTTATTTAATGCCAAATTATATAAATAATTACCAGCATAAAATAAACTACCAATTCCAGCTGCCAACATAGTTAAACTACCAGTTAATGCAATTTTCGTCTTTTTTCCCATTACTAGAACAGTGTTCCTTGTTTACCCCAATTTGGATATTCATCAAACGAAACATAAACATCATTAATTTCAATATTTGTTGTTTCTTTGATCATTTTTACTAACTCTTCAGTAAATTTCTTTTTAGCATCAAAATCAATTGTATTATATAATTTAACCGCAATCATCATGCAAGGAATGTCATCACCGCGGAAATACATAATTTGATTATCTTCTAAATGTAACATTAAATTTTCTTCTTTTTTACCAGGTAAGATTGTAATCAGCTCCCCAGTTCTTTTAGCAATTTCATTTTCTTGCCTAAGTGTTAATTTATGATTTGTTGTAAATGAAATAAATGGCATATATTTTTCCTCCTTATTTTTATTAAGGATATTTTAACACTTTTTATAGCCAATGTTAACAAATTATTAGCTATCTTAATTTGAAGTTAATAAAATTTATTAAAGCGTTTACATAAAGGGTTTGATTTCTTTTTTTGATTATGTTAAAATATAAGAGCAAAAGTAGCAATATAATTTTCAAAGTATCACAAGTATTAGAAGATTGTATTACCTTTATGTACCGCCGCAATCCGATATTTGTGATTTAGAGTTACATAGAGTATTTCCTTTTTGCACATCTTTCAAGGAGGTACCATTAATGAGTACAGGTAAAGTAAAATGGTTTAATCAAGAAAAAGGGTTTGGATTTATTACAAATGATGAAGATGGAAAAGATATCTTCGTTCATTTCTCAGCAATCAACGCTGAAGGATTCAAAACTTTAGAAGAAGGTCAAGTTGTTGAATTCGATATCAACGAATCTGATCGTGGACCACAAGCTCAAAACGTAACTGTTAAAGCTTAATAACCAGAAGAAACCCGGTTAATCGGGTTTCTTTTTTATTCAATTATTCCATAATGAAGCAGAGCTTTATAAATTCCTCCATCATAAATATCACTTGTAATATATTCACTAGCTTCTTTTGCCACATCAACACCATTTCCCATTGCAATTGGATGCCCAACTACTTTGAACATACACACATCATTAAAACCATCACCAAAAGCATAGCTATTATCACGTTCTATTTTTAAAATCGTCAATAGTTTTTTAATTCCAATTCCTTTATCATAACCAATAATTGTTGCATCAGCAGAATTATGACCAAAGTGCTCATTTAAAACTACTGTATCTTGTAAATAGGAAACAATCTTTTGGTAATGTTCTTGATCATTAAAATGAACATCAAACATGTGGGCATCGATCTCCTCTGTTTTAAAATCTTCAATAAAATATGGATGTTCGTAATCTGTTTGCATATCAGCTAACTTATTAAAATCAATTCCATGAGCATAGCCAAGATTAACGCCATTAAAATTATATCCACATTCTAATTTATCAAAACTATCCACAAAATAACTAACCTGTTTCCTAGTCAATGGTTCATCCAATAATACCTCTTCTTTATACACGATATATCGACCATTTGCACAAATAAAACCATCAACATATTTTTCAAAATGATATTTTGCGTAAATATATGGTCTACCGGTACAAATAAAAACGTAATGCCCTAGATTTTGTAACTTTCTTAAAGCTTCTTTTGTATCTTCAGGAATAATATTTTTTACTGCTAAAGTCCCATCAATATCAAAAAAGAATATTTTTTTACTCATAATAGTTCCTCCATTACATTATTATACAATAAAAATAAAGTAGAGTTCAATGAACTCTACTCCATAACTCGAATTGCATGATATCCTTCATGAATTGCTGTTAAAATTTTTCTTGGTGCTTTTGCATCACCAATCACTGTAACATCATCATAAATTTCCTCTAAAGCATCTTCTAATTGATCATTTGGTTTAAATCCAGCTGCATTGATAATTGTATCACACACGATTGTATACTCCTGATTATCTTGGAGATATGTAACTCGATTATCTTCAATTTTAGTAACAGTTGCTTTTGTAATTTTATTAATATTATTATCTTGAAGCATTTGTCTCAACGCCTGATCATTATTTAAACAGTGGTCACAACCAAATAAAATATCTTCCTGCATTTCAATAATAGTTACCGTTTCCGCATTTTCTTTAAGATAACATGCTGCCTCACATCCTGCTAGACCCCCACCAATAATTACTATTTGTTTTCCTGCTTCTTTACGGTCAGTCAAAAATTCACTTACAAAACCTGCTTTTTCAATTCCCGGAATTGGTGGCATCATTGGTGATGACCCTGCTGATAGAATAACTTTATCGTAATCTTTTTTAGCGTCTTTGAGCGTAAACTCTGTATTTAAATAAACATTCACACCAGTTTTCAAGCATTGTCTTTCAAGATAAGTAATCAATTTCAAGACATCATGCTTAAAGGTAGGCATTCCTGCCGCCCAAAGTGTACCCCCTAATCGTTCTTCCTTTTCATATAAGTCGACTTCATATCCACGTTTTCTTGCTGTGATAGCAGCGTACATTCCACCTGGACCGCCTCCAATAACTAGTACTGATTTTTTAATTCCATCAACTTTTGGCAGTGCGAATTCTTTTTCCGCATAGCAAAGTGGATTTACAGCACAATAATAATGTTTTCCAGAAAAACCTGCTAATAAACATTCATTACAGCCAACGCATGGTGCAATATCCATTGTATTTCCCTGCTTTACTTTATTAGCCCAATGTGGATCAGCAAGCATTTGATGACCTAAAACAACATAATCCAAAACTCCTTGTGCTACTACTTCTTGTGCTTTTTTTGGATCAAATAACTTTCCTTGCCCCAATACTGGCAATGATACATTTTCTTTAATTGCTTTAACTACATCTAATTGGTGTCCTTCTTCGTTGTAAACAGTTGAAATAGCTTTATACCAAGCCTCATAACATCCTACATCAACATGTAATGCTTCAATCCCTGCACCCTCAAGAATTTTAGCCATAGCAATTCCTTCATCAATTTGTCTAAATCCCTCAACTTTATGAACCGGAGTAAATTTAACTAAAATTGGAAAATCCGGTCCTACATTTGTTCTAATCGCGGCAATACATTCAAGCGTAAAACGCATTCTATTTTCTAATGAACCGCCATATTCATCAGTACGTGTATTCCATTGTTTTGAATGAAATTGATCTAATAAATATCCGCCGTAAGCGTGTAATTCCACCGCATCTGCTCCTGCCATTTTTGCTAAAGAAGCACCATATCCAACCTTTTCAACGATATATTTTATATCTTCTTTTGTAAATGGCTTACATTTCAAATCAGGAAACCAAAACGCCCCACAATCACTAGCTGAATATGGTGGTGTAAATGGATCAGTAAATTGTTGTCTTCCCAATCCTGGTGATACTTGAACACAAACTTTAGCGCCATAGTTATGACATCTTTCTACTAACATATTCAAACGCTCAACATGATGAAAATTACTAAGTTCCGTACATGGTCGAGGTTCATATTTAGTGGATACAACATTTGCACCAGTTATAATTAAGCCGGTACCTCCCTTTGCCCTTTCAGTAAAATAATTAATTGCATCGATATTATATGCCCCATCTGCTTCACCAGTTGTTCCCATCGGTCCCATCACGATCCGATTTTTTAATTTCATTTTACCGATATAACTTTTTTCAAATAATTTATTCATAATTCTCCTCCTTTACTTCGGTAATATTTATTTTACTCAAGTAAAGTATAACATAATAATCGTAAATGTAAAGGGTTACATTTATGATTACATTACTTGCTTTTTTTACTAGATGATTTATACTTAATTATTAGAAATGAGGAATACGATGACAAAGATTACAAAAGATATTATTATTGAAACAGCTTACCAACTGTTTTTCAAACATGGATATAATAATGTTACAATCAACGATATTTGTAAAGAATGTAAAATCACAAAACCAACTTTTTATACCTATATAAAATCTAAAGACGATATTTTAGCACATTTTTATGATGACATTACAGAAGCAATCGTTGCTAATACGGCTAATATAATCATGGCAGAAAATTATTGGCAACAGTTATTGATCTGTTTTGAAACATTAATGGAAGAATCAATAAAACTCGGCTATGACTTAAGTAGTCAAATGTTTATTATGAATTTAAAAGAAGACCGTGGTAGTTTTGATTTTCGAGATCATTTGACCAATATCGCTATTGCAATTATAAAAAAAGGTCAAGCCACCAAACAAATTAGAAATCAAAACGATCCTGAAATACTATATCAAGCTTCAGCATATGCATTTACAGGTTATGAATTAATGTGGTGCATAAAAAAAGGTCAGTTTGACTGGAAAAAAGAATTAAGAATAGCATTAGAAAACATATATGATGTTGCACCAGAACTTCGAGGTTAAATATGAAACTATATAATACCATAAAAATTAACAATCACAGCTATTATATCAATGATGAGGATGGTGACTCTTGTTATCTAATAATAGGAAATACCCATGCTCTATTAATTGATTTAGGCCTATTTAAAGAACCACTTTTACCGACGATTAAAAATATTACTAATAAAGAATTAATTATAGTATGTACTCATGGTCACTTTGATCATATTGGCACAATCAAAGAATTTAAAGAAGAAACTATCTATTTATCTCATCGAGACCGTGATATTTATTATGATAATGCTCATATTATTAAGGAACTTTCTTTGATTGACTTCAACCAAATCAAAGATTTAAAAAATCATCAGCAAATTGAGCTTGGTAACTTTGAAATAGAAGTCCTTGCTCTTCCTGGTCACACCCCGGGATCAATGATTTTTCTAGACCGTCAAAATAAGTGTATTTACACTGGTGATGCAATTGGTTCCGGCTGTGGTGTTTGGCTACAATTATTCCATAGCCTTGATTTAAAAACGTATCATACCGCTCTCCAGCAGACTATTGACTATCTTGAAAAACAAGGAGTAGACGATACTTGGCATTTTTGGGGTGGACACAATCAACAAGAAATTCAGTCAAAAATTTCTGCATATAATAAGTTAGATTTTGTTTTAATGAAAGATCTTGAACAACTATGCCTAAAATTAATAAACAGTCAGATTACTGGTATAAAAAACTCAGCTCCAACATTTGATGACAACCAAGCCTACTACGCCAGCTATGGTAAAGCTGAGATAATTTATCAAAAAAATAGTTTATAGTGAAATTTTCGGATTTCACTTTCTTTTTTCATTCGCATTAGAGCTATTATCTATGATAAAATAATTCCATATGGAGGTTTACCAATGAAAACATTACATGGATTAGACTATAGTTTAAAAATAAAAAATACAATTATCAATCACATTAATCAAGCTCAGAAAAATCCTTTTATAAATTATTATTTTATTGTTGACGATCCATTATATTTTGAAGAAGCTTTTTTTAAATATACTGATACACTTTTTAATATTAGAATCATTACATACAATGATTTGATCAAAAAATTATTAGAGCATTATCAACTATACTCTTATCAAGAACTATCCAAATTAGATAAAATCCTAATAACAAAACAACTTATTGAAAATTCTAATAACTTATTCAATACTAATAGTAAAATGGATTTAATCTATGAATTGATTGATATTTTCGATCTTTTCTTTCTTGAAAGTTTTAGTAATTCAGAGTTAGATCAGCTGCCCCCCCTAGCGAAACAAAAAATTGCAACAATTATCGGACTCTACCAGCAGCTAACTACTTCATTACCTAATAATACATGTTACAAATATGAAGAACTATTATTTGAACAAATTGATAATTCTAATGTTGAAGATCATTATATTTTTATTAGTGAACAAATTTTCAAACAACGTCGCTTTGAACTAATAAAAAAAATATCACTTTATAATGATGTAACAATTTTGGTTAATAATAGTAGCGATTCACGTGATTTGAATAAACCTTTTAATAAATATCATGGTGATCAAAAAAACGTCTTTGAAAATGATAATCCTTATTTGAGCCATCTCAATAAATACTTATTTTCATTACGATCACCAAAGTATGAAAATCATACACCACTACATACAATTATTCAGACTACACCAAAAGCTCAAATTGAAAGTGTAGTATTAAATATTTATCAAGATATTGTAGATAATCACACGCACTATCACGATTATGCTATCTATTACCCCAACCAAGAATATTTAACCTTATTAGTTGATACTCTAAATAATTTTAAGATTCCCCATAATATTAAAAAAAGCTTAATATTCAAAGAATTGGATGCTTGTTTATTATGGATTAGATACTGTTTAAATCATGATAATAATGATCTTTTAGATTTATTGGATACTAAAGTTTTAAGTCGATATAATGACTTTGACTATCTTGATTTGATTAAGAAAAATTATCTTGAAAAAGGTTATATTGAAGATCCCTTTAGCACCCTATATAACTTTGAAAAAGCGCAATCACTAGATGATTATTCATCAGTAATGATTAATTTTATTAATCAAGAAATGCTTTTTTCACAAAATCAGACAATGCTAATAAACTTCTTTACTAATTTAACAAGTCCCCAGTCCTTTACACTTGCCGACTTTTATAGTTTAGTAAACCAATTAAAACCGTCTTTAAAAGAAGATATCAAACCATGTAATGATCATTTATATTTATTAAATTATCAACAATGTTACAGCGGTATCTTAGAATGCAAAAAAATCTATTTGGTTGGTGTCAATGAAACTGTTGTTCCAAAACAAAATAAAGATACTGGAATATTACTAGATCAAGACTATCAAATTCTACAATTACCTGATTTAAATCATCAAATTAGTGTTGATCAAAATAATATTCTAAAAGTCTTAAACAGCCAAACTGAATTTACAGCAATATGTTTTAGTAATGGAACAATTGATGGTCAACCGCTATTAAAATCTTCTTTGTACAACCAATTAAAACAAATGTTTAAAATTTCAAATATTGATATAAATAATGACTATTATCACTATAGCCTGAAAACCAATTTATATCTACATGGTGGTAAGGATATTGAATTATCATCACTAAATACAATGATTAAGCACTATATACAAACTAATAACCAACCAGATAAATTAACTGTTCCACTATTTTCGAATCATCTCTCAGCAAGTAAGCTGGAAACTTACAATGGTTGCCCATACAAATATTTTAATCAATATGGATTAAAATTATACCCTTTTAAACAACCGCTTTTTCAAATAAATGAAATTGGTACGATCATCCATTACGTACTTGAAAAAACTCAAGCCCTCTTTACTGACAATATTACTGCTAGTAAAGCTGAAGTCGATGATTTAGAAACAGTTATTAACCAACATGTCGAGCAATATTTAAATGAACATGGTTTAACTGAGCGCTTAAATTACGGTACTAATAACTATATTATTAAAACGGTCAAACATGATCTAGTTAATACTGTAATCGTTCTTATCAACCAAATGAAAGCATCTGATTTTTATATTGTTGGTAGTGAAGTTGATATCTATCGGAATTATCCTGATTTTAAATTTAGCGGTATAGTTGATCGAGTAGATCAATATAATCAATATTTAAAGATTATTGATTATAAGTCAAGTAACAAAGACCTTGACCTTTCTTTGGCAATTCAAGGTTTTAATATTCAAATGCTCTTATATTTAGATACTTTAACAAAACAAAAAAAACTTGATAAAGGTGCTTTGTTATACTTTAATACTAAAAAAAGAATCCTTACTAGTTCTTTAAAAATCAATGAATCTGAACTTAGTGAAAACTTTTTCAAATTATATCGAATGAATGGTTATGTTAATAGTGAAGTAGTCGAAGAAGTTGATAACAATATTGATAAAGATTCAGCAATCATTAAAGCAAAATTTGTTAAAAAGGATGACTGTTACAAAGGAAATATTTTAAGTAGTTTCTCTTTTGAACGTTTAATTGATTATGTTAGTCAACATATCGAAAATTTATATCATGAATTAGCAAACGGAAATATTGGAATTAATCCTAAAGGTAGTGATGATACTACGGTCTTCACTAAAGTTAATCCATGTACTTACTGTAACTATCGTAGTCTATGTAATTTCGATGTCTTCTATAATGAATATACTTTAGTTGACAGTAATAATTTAGAACACTTGCTTGAGGAGGATAATAGCGATGCCAATTAATTCTTTAAATGATGGTCAGTATGAAGCTGTCGTAACCCGCGGATGTTCCATTCTTGTTTCAGCTCCAGCTGGTTCAGGGAAAACTAAAATTCTTGTTAATCGAATCATGGCTTTAATTGAAGATGATGGTTATAATGTCGATCAACTGCTTGTCTTAACCTTTACTAATGCAGCCGCTCTTGAAATGAAACAACGTCTTCAAGTTGCATTAGATGAACGTCTTCAAGAAGATATCAATAAGCCATTGGAACAACATTTATTAAAGCAAAAGCAATTATTACCAAAAGCTTATATTACTAATTTCCATGGTTTTTGCAGTACTCTTTTGAAACAATATGGATATTTGATCAACCTTAATAGTAAATTTGATATTTGCACTGATCCTTCACTCATCAAACACCAAATTCTTGATAACTGTATTGAAACATGGGCAGAAGATCAAACATTTATTGATTTTATCAGTACTTATTTTCCAGAATACTATTTTAACAACTTTAAGAACGCTATTTTCAAATTTGAAAATTTAAGCAATACTATTTATGACTTTGATAATTATATTGATGCAGTCAAAAAAGATATTTATTATCACATTATTAACAACGATGATGATGCTATAAACAATTGGCCTATCAGTAATAAAATTATCGAACTATTACATCAACAAGCTACTATGGGATTGAATAAGGTTTATGAATTAGCTAGTTATGCCAGTTCCCATAATTTGTCTTTTTACTATCAAAATCCCTTTGGTGATAAGCCTAAGAAAGCAGATTTACCAAGCCCATATGATTGTCATTTAAAATATTACTTCGATGTCATCAAGGCAATAGAAAGTAAAAACATGACGAATATCATTACCGCTAGTAAAGCTAGTTTGATGAAAAGTTATGATAGTAGAGGTTTATTTAATGAGGATAATGAACTTTATAAAAAAGAATATAATCGTCTTAAAAATAATATCATCAAATTTTATCGCGATAAATTTAATGATATCGTATACGATGATTTTGATGAGTTTAAATTAACTTTATCAACCTCTTTAGAGCCTTTAGAAAAATTAATTACTTATTTAAAACAGTTTAAACAGGCCTACCAAGATTATAAGCTAGCTCATAATCTTTTAGATTTCAATGATCTTGAAGCTAATGCATTAGAATTACTAGAACCCAAATACGGAATTGTTACACTTCTATACCAACAATTAAAAGAGATCATGATCGATGAATACCAAGATACTAATCAGATTCAAGAAACTCTAATTAATAAAATTGCAGATCTTCATGAACCCAAGATCAATCGCTTTATGGTTGGAGATATGAAACAATCGATTTATCGTTTTAGAGAGGCTGACCCGGAAATTTTTAATGAGAAATATCTTACTTTTAATCTACTACCTAAAACTAAACGTATTGACTTAAAATTTAATTACCGATCAAATAAAATTGTCCTTGACAGTGTCAATTATATTTTTAATCAAATCATGGATAAGGATATTGGCGGTCTTGATTATTACTTAGATGAAAGTGCCAAATTGAATTATGATTTTTTACGTAAAGAAGGTGCAAAAGAATTAGAAGATTTGCCAGAAGTCACCGCCAAAGCATCACAACGTCTTGATGAAGAAGCACGCTTTACTAGCGAAGTCATCCTATCATATCAAACTGGTACTATAAGCAATGATGCTGAATTAGAAGCAAAAATTGTTGCTAAAAAAATTCAGGATATGATTGGTCACTTAGAATTGGATAATTTTAACGGCACAAAAAGACTGGCAAATTATAAAGATATTGTTGTTTTAATGCGTAGTACTCGCAGCTTTATAGCTTTTAAAAAGATATTTAATAAATTTAATATTCCTAGTCATATTGTTTTATCTCAAGGTTTTTTACAAGCTCCAGAAATAATTAATCTCGTTAATGTTTTAAAAGCTTTTAATAATCGCCTTGATGACATCGCCTTTACAAGTTTACTAAAGGGCAATTATGTAATAAGTCATTTTAGTGAGAATTTTTTAGCGCAAATTAAAATTGATGAAACTATCTCAATGTTTGATAATTGTATTAATTATCTTGAAAAAAAATTAGATAATTATGAAGCTTTAGAAACATTTATAAATTATTATCAAGATATGCGAAACTATTTTAATAGTCATTCTATTAAAGAAAGTTTGATGAAATTCCTTGAGGATAGTAATTATTTACCTTTCTTAGCTTCATTAGTCAATGGTCCTCAACGAGTTGCAAATATTGAATTAATGATTCAAAAGTTAGATGAAATGCATGATGATTCTTTAAATACAATAACTACTAAATTTGATGATATGATCAATAATGGAGTCAATCTCTCTCCCGCAATGGTTTCAAGTAATGATGATAATGTTGTTTCTTTTATGACTATCCATAAATCTAAAGGATTGGAGTTTCCAATTGTTTTTGTTTCTAATATGCAAAATAAATTTAATCAGCAAGATGCCCGAGAACGAATCATTAGTGATAAAAAATTAGGAATTGCGATCAAACCGCGAGTAAAATGTGATTTAGAACCCTATCAAGACGTTATTGTTGAATACGAAAATAAATATCGAAAAGTAATTGCAACAGCACAGACTAGTGAAGCAATCAACGAAGAAATGCGAATTTTTTATGTTGCATTGACTAGAGCTTCACAAAAACTAATTATGACTGGCTTAATTAAGGAACCCCAAGATCTTATCAAATGGCAAAAATATGTAATTAATAATAGTGAAGATTCAATGATAAATCCACGTTGTAAAGATAAAGTAATTCTTTATCATAATGCACGTAAGCAAAATAGCTATTTAGATTGGTTAGGAATTTCTTTAATGAGTCACAGTAATATTATTAATCAAGGTCTAAAAAAAGAACTCCTAGACCATGATCAAACAGATGATCTTGTTAATGAAATAAAACAAAATTTTCAAACTATTTTGATTCATCAAAATAAGCATTTAATTCAAGAAAATACTAAACATAGTAAATTTTCTATCAAGATTCTTAGTCATCATGATGTTGAAGAACAAATTATCGTTTCAAATAAAAGTGATACTATTCTTGACTTAAGCAGCTATCATCGATATAGTAATTTTGAATATCCATACCCAACTAACCTAGAAAAATCCATTGCTGTAACTCGTAAAATTGAAGATGGCGATAGAAGTTTTAAGGATATAAGTTATGAGCTTGATGATTCCCCAGTTGATGCTGGAACACGTGGAACAATTATTCATAGTGTGCTTGAACATCTTGATATTGACGTTCATTTAGATTTATCAGATAACTTAAATAAACTCAAACAAGCAAACCTTTATGACAATGAAGCCTGGCAATTAATTGATAAATATCAACAACATCTTGAAAACTTTATTACTAGCCCAGTTTATCAGTTAATGGTTAATGCTGACTATCTTTATCGTGAAAAAGAATTTTCTATGCTTGAAAACGGACAAATTATTCATGGAATTTTTGATGTTGTCTGTATTAAAGATAATCAAATAACAATTATCGATTATAAGACTGATAATTTGAATAAAAACACTAGTAAAGAAATACTGATTTCTTTACATAAGCCGCAAATGGATTATTACAAAAAAATATTAGCTCGTGTTTTCCCACAAGCTAATATCCAGGCAATCGTTTATTATCTATATATTAATAAATATGTAACTATTTAAAAATGGGTTATTCGTAACCCATTTTTATTTCACAACAATATCTTTAATATTTTTTAAGATGATTCGCGTCATACCGCCCTCATCCATTTCCTTGACGATATCTACACCTTCAAGATAATCCTCAACATTTAATTCAATAATTCGATCATCATCTAAAACTAATTTACAACGTGACATCCGATCTAGCGATACTGGCACGTTGACAATTTCATCATCTTCTTCAATTCCCAGATCGCGCATAATTAATTCAACCTCTTCAGTTGCATTATAGTCGTTTCCCATAACTTTTTTAGCCAATTCCATCGGTTTTACCGGACGATGATCCATTACTAAATCAACAAGTTCTTTTTTTACTAATGGTAGGGGATCCCCTTCAACAACATTATATTCACTGTCAACTTTCTTTACAACTTTATTAACAATACTCATTTTTTGTTTATCTGTTAATTTTGGTTCACCTTTAATATATTGTTCATTCAAGTAATATCCTGGTTTCCCATCAATCATATAACGTTTTTCAATAATCGACAAAATATTATCTTCAACATTGATAATAATTGCTTCTTCAACAGCTGTTGTTTTATTTGGTAAAATTTGTTGATTAATAAATCTAATACTACGTATACCATCATTTTCTTCAATTAAACTCATTGGCATAGTTTTATAGTTTAACTTAATAATTAAAACAAATTTCTTACCATCTACTTTTAATTCTACAAACATTAAATTAGCATTTGGCATTTCTTCAATTTTTGTACATAAATCAAATAAATCTTGCGTTATTTTAATCGATTCTTCTTTAAACGCCTCATTACTTTCAATCATTTTTTTACCAGCTTGTAATAAGTGATGCTCACTACCGGTTACCAATTCTTTAATTCCAGAATTTTCTAAACATTTTTCAATTTTTTTATCATAATACTCAGTTGTTCCTTCAGTTAAATTAATAAATGTATCTGAGTAAATAATTTTACTATGTTCCAAATCCAACATATGAATCAAAATCTTATCAATTATAATTGTATTATTCATTCTTTCATCACCACGGTTAAGTATATCATATTTTGTTGAAATACGATATAATAATCTTGGTGATTAAAATGAAAATTATTATCGCACCGGCAAAGGTGATGAAAACAAAACAAGTAAATATTGAAACTACAGATATCTTATTTAAAGACAAGACTACACAGCTACATAATTATTTAATGAAATTTAATCTTGATCAACTCCATGACATAATGAAAATATCTTTTAAAATGGCGGATACTGTCTATAGTTATTTCCACAATGAATATACTGCGGTTCCTGCACTATACTGCTATCAAGGTACTGTTTTTAAACAGCTTAGTTTGAAAGACTATGATGCAGACGATTTTGTATACTTAGAACAGTATTTAAATATTTTATCGGCTTATTATGGCATCTTGAAATACAATAGTGCAATAACCCCATATCGTTTAGATATGATTATGAAGATTGATTTTAATTTATATCAATTTTGGCAAGATGAAATTGATAATTATTTTAAAAATGAAGACTATATTATTTCCCTAGCCTCTAAAGAATTTACTAAGATGCTATCACATCCCCATATCATAAACATTGACTTTGTTGAAGATAAAGCAGGTAAAATGGTACGCAATTCAATGTATGTCAAACAAGCTCGGGGAAAAATGCTTGATTTAATGGTTAAAAATAAGATTAGTGATCTTGATAGCTTAAAACGTCTAACGTTTGATGGCTATATATATCATGAAGAATTATCAACAAACGATAATTATGTTTACATTAGAAATGGAAAACAAACATATAAAAAGCTATAATAAAAATAGATGGCGTGCCATCTATTTTTATTTATTTAAATATTCTTCTAAGAAATTTATCATTCTTTCCATTTCTTCATCTGTCCCGATACTAATTCTTAAGTATTGATCAATTCGCTTAGTATTCCAATGACGAACGATTATTCCTACTTGCCGCAATGCTGTAAATAATTCTTGGCCTTCAACATCAGGATGTTTTACAAAAACAAAATTTGCATAACTGTCAGGTACAATAAAACCTAATTCTTTTAATCTTGTTTTAGTCATTTCTCTTGTTTTAATTACTTTAGCACACTTTGCTTTTGTATCTTGATCGTCAAGGATACTCGCTAAACAAATTTGTTGTGCGACATAATCAACTGGATAAGAATTAAATGAATTCTTAACATCATACAAATGTCTGATTGCCTCTTTACTTCCTAAAGCTATTCCTAGTCTAATTCCAGCTAAAGAACGTGATTTAGAATATGTTTGTGTTACAACTAGATTATCATATTTATCAATTAAAGAGACACAACTAGTTCCACCAAAATCAATATACGCTTCATCAATGACTACAATACTGTCAGGGTTATTTTTTAATATTGTTTCTATAAAATCTAAATCAACTAACAAACCAGTTGGCGCATTAGGATTTGGAAAAATAATTCCACTATTAGGCTGCATAAAATCATTAAGATTAATTTTGAAATCACGGTCTAATTTAACCAGTTTATATGCCATTTGATATAATTCACAATATACCGGATAAAAAGAATATGTAATATCCGGGAATAAAATTGGTTCCTTTCCATTAAAGAACGTTAAAAAAATCAACGCAAGTACCTCATCAGAACCATTCCCCAAAAATACTTGTTCTTCTTCAAGTCCATAATAATTAGCTAATTCTTTACGTAAATCAACAGCATCACTGTTTGGATATAACCTTAAACGATCAATATCCAAAGATGTTAATACTTCCTTAATTTTAGGACTAGGTCCATAAGGATTCTCATTTGTATTTAACTTGATCATATTCACAATTTTAGGCTGTTCCCCTGCTACATATGGTTCAACCTCGCGCAATTTATCTTGCCAACTCATATAATTCCCCCTTATTTAAGCATTTCATCAATCAACTCCGATAAATAATCGACTTGTTTATCACTATGCTTTTTAATCAGTTCATCCGCTCGATTAAAAGTGTAACCATGATCCGCGTGCTCAAACATACTAATATCGTTATACGAGTCCCCAATCGCATAACTTACAACATCTTCATTAAGTAAACTAACTAGATTGCTAATTCCAGTTCCTTTCGTACATCCACTTGGCGTAATGTCTAAATAATGCATATTTAATGTACCATGCGCTTCATCTGCATAATGTTCATCTATATATTTTTGAATCTTTAAAACTTCATCAATCTGCTGGTTGTCTTGATTTATCGCTATTATATCAAACTCCTCAACATTTGGATACTCTTTTATAAAATCATGCTCATTCGTTACAATACTACGTCCTACCTCATCATAAATATATGTTTGACCTCTCAAATACCCTAATGTCTTTTTTCCATCATAAAAATATATCCACATATCATCATATTTCAAACAATGTTCTATGATATCAATACCAGCTTGTTTTGAAATAACTCGTTTAAATAATTCTTGATCATTACGATCAACAATATGAGCTCCATTATTTAAAACTAAATAGTCATAATATAAATCTAATTTGTTTGTACTGCGTAATGCTTCTTCATAATTTCTCCCAGTATTAAAAGCAAACAAGTGCCCAGCCTGGTGAAGCTTTTCCACTTTCTCTTTATCCGGGGGATATAATAACCCATCTAAATCAATAATTGTTCCGTCCATATCACAAAATAGTATTTTTTTCATAAAATCCTCCAATATATAGCCATATTATAACAGTTTAGACTAAATCATCAAAGAGCTGATAAAGCATTTGATTACTTTTATTTACTTCTTGTAACGCTGTTTCAATATCTTTCGCCACAATTTTTCCATCTTGCAGGCATACACACTTACCGCTTTGATTATCTTGAAGAAGTTCTATCGCTTTATTTGCCATCCTTGCAGCTAATATCCGATCTTCCGGCACCGGTGAGCCGCCTCGTTGAATATGTCCTAAAACAATCGAGCGACCTGAAAATCCTGTTTCTTCACTGATTCGTTGTGCTAGCTTTTCAACATCTAAAATTTTTTCACTTGCAATTACAATTGCATGGCGTTTATTATAAACAATTTCATTCTTAATCAACTCTTTGATTACATGCTCTTCATCATAGCCTGTCTTATTAGTGATAACAAGTTCACTTCCACAAGATATAGCTGCATAAAGAGCTAAATTATCTGCATTGTTACCCATTACTTCAACTACAAAACAACGATGATGAGAACTTGAAGTATCACGTAATTTATTTACTGCATCAATAATATTACATAATGCAGTATGAAAACCAATCGTTTCATCAGTACCATTGATATCATTATCAATAGTTCCAGGTATTCCAATACAATTTATACCTTTTTTTGCTAACGCTTGTGCCCCACGGTAACTACCATCACCTCCTATTACAACAAGACTATCTATTTCATGTTCTTTTAAATTGTTTATTGCTTTATCTTGAACTTCATCTAAAGTAAACTCCGGTAGACGTGATGATTCTAAAATAGTACCTCCTTTTGCAAGAATTTCAGAAACATCTCGATAGCCTAAGCGTGCTATTTTACCCTCTACTAATCCTCGATAGCCTTCATATACTCCATAAACTTCAAATCCATGTTTTATTCCTACTCTGACAATTGCTCTGATTGCTCCATTCATTCCAGGAGCATCACCGCCAGAAGTTAATACTGCGATTTTTTTCATTTTTTCACCTCATTTAACTTTCTCTTCTAACCAATTTTGATAAAACTCTAGTTGATTCTTTAGATGAAAAAAGTGTTCCCCATTTTCCATGATTTTTAAATCACAATTAAAATGACTGGCAAATTTCTTTATATATTCATATTCACATAAATTGTCATTTTCACCATACAAAATCATTGTTTGACTATTCCATTCGGTGACTGAATGTTCTTTAACATAGCAATAATAGTCATAATACAATGTTTCCCCAATAGGTGTTTCAATCATTTTTTGTTCTTTTAATTTTTCTTCATTTATTTCAAACCAAATCATCATATTTTCAATTAAACGTTGCATATCAACAACTGGTGATAAAAATAAACACTGATTAAATTTAACACATTGATAAGCTAATAAACTAAAAAATGCTCCTAAGCTACAGGCCCATAAACTTATCTTTTCATATTTTCCTTTAACATAGTCATATATCTTTAATAATTCCTCTGTACAATTTTGTGCATTACACAAAGTATCTTCATATACTCGATCCCCATGTTTTGGCAAATCAAAACTAACTATTTGATATCCTCTATTTACTGCTGTCTTTGCTAGCATTTCTATAACAATATCTTCTTTATTAGATTTATTCCCATGAACTGCAAGAAAAACTTTTGAACTCCCTGCTCCCCAGATAACTGCAGGGATATTATCAATTTTTAAATATTTCTTTTTCATCTTCCCACCACTTCCTTATCAATAATTATAACATAGTCCAAATTTAATATTTAGCTTTTGCAAAAAATAATACTACAACAGTTTATGTTGCAGCCTTGTCTTTGGCTGGTGGTTGGTAGCACGAAACCTCCACAGCGGGCTTTCATCACCTAGTTTTATGTCGTGCGCAGCACAGCAAAAAAGGAACTGATTATTCAGTTCCTTTACTATTACCCACTAATTTATTCATATCAGCTTTAGTTTTATATGTGATTTTTAATCGATAACCATCTTCGCTTGAAAGAATTCTCATTGACACTTTTGTATCATCTTCTGATTGAGTGATTCCTATTCCATAATTACCAATACTTTCATTTCGTTCATTAAAATCATTTTCTAATTGATTAAACTTCTCTCCAGCTTTATTAAAACTTACATACATATCATCACCGTTAATCAATTTAACAATTTCTTTTAACATCGGATAACTTTGCTCGTTGATTTTCATAGCTTCAAAATCTTTAAAGCCGTTAATAGTATAACCTATATTAACAGCATTAGTTGTTCCTGATAAGTCATATGAAAAACTAATTGACATTGTTTCATTTTTACCAATCTTTAAATCATAATTCAGACTTGTATAAACATTATTTTGATCAGTTACATAAAAATCATAATCTTTATCAATCGTTGTTTTACCATACTTATCAGTAATTGCAGTTAAATCATTTTCTAACTGCTTGATCTTCTTAACATAACTATCACTATTAGTTACTAGTTTATCAAAATCTTTTAAACTCCCAAACTGATATTCTGTTACCTCTTTATTAATATTAACCTCACCTAGTGGACCTAGTGTAATTGCTTTATCCGGTGTAGTAACAGTATTACTTGCAGTTCCGTCACCTAAAAAATTACCAAATAACATTGATGAAATCAGCGGTGAGAAAATCAATACTAAAGCTAAAATACCGTATAAATAATTAGGAAATGTATTTGTTCTTTTCATGGGTTGATAGCCTTTTTCTAAGCGTGTACCACAATGAGGACAAACTTTGGCACTATCAGGAATATTTTTTTTACAATGTGGACATTGTTTCATGCAATCACCTACTCATATATATTTGCCATCCAGGTCTTAAAGTCTTCCACAAATTTTTCTTTTGCCTGGGCTTTTTTTGTATCATCTTTTATTTCATAATACTCTTCACTTAGATAAGTATACTCGCTAATTGTTTCACCTTTATTAACTAATTTTAAAATTGGTGTCCAATTAAAATCTAACTCCTCACGAATATTTTTATAAAAATCAATTTCTTTTTCAGATGCCCCCTCTTGCATGGCAGCATCACGAAATGCCTGAATATTTAAATAATATAAATAAGTACCCTTATTTTCCTCTAAATACGATGTTAAAATCGGATGAAACTCTTTACAATCTCCGCAATCAGGACGACCAATATATAAAACAAAAGTATCATCACTAGATAATTTGTTTTCTAATTCATCATAAGTAATTTCATGAAGACCTGATAAACTATTGTCTTTTTTTATACGATTAATGGATGCGTCTTGGCATCCACTAATCATTAATACACATACAATTAAACTTAATAATTTTTTCATTATTTAAGTAAAGATTCTCCATCCATTTCAGCTGGAATTTCAAGTCCTAATAATTGTAAAATCGTAGGCGCTAAATCTCCTAATTTTCCACCCTCTTTTAATTCTAAATGAGAATTTGTTACAATTAAAGGCACTTCATTTGTAGTATGCGCTGTAAATGGGTTATTATCTTCATCTAACAACATTTCACTATTACCGTGGTCAGCAGTAATTAACATTGTTCCACCTAATTCAAGAACTTTATTGTATACTTCACCTACACATTCATCAACAACACTCACAGCTTTAATTGCTGCTGGTATAATTCCTGTATGTCCAACCATATCGCAGTTTGCAAAGTTAACAATAACAACATCGTGAATATCTTTATCTAATTCTTCAATTAATTTATCTTTTACTTCATATGCTGACATTTCTGGTTGTAAATCATAAGTAGCTACTTTTGGTGAATTTACTAACACTCGAGTAGCACCTTCAATTTCCTTATCAACACCACCGTCAAAGAAGAAAGTAACATGAGCATATTTTTCAGTTTCTGCAATTCTTAATTGTTTCATACCTTTTGCAGATAAATAATCACCAAGTGTATTAGTTAAACTTGGTAAAGCAAAAGCAATCGCACCATTAACACTATCTGCATATTTCATCATACAAACAAATGTTAAATTTTTTGGCACATTATTAAATGCATGGTCATAGAATCCATCATTAGTCATCACTGTTGCTAATTGAATCGCACGGTCAGGTCTAAAGTTTGCAAAGATAACTGAATCACCATCAGCTACTTGTCCATCAACATTTTTATTATATCCAGGAATTACAAATTCATCATAAGTTTCTTTAGCATATGAATCTTTAACATATTGAACAGGACATTCAAAGCTTTCACCTTTATGATTAACGATAGCATCAAACGCTAATTCAACACGATCAAACCTCTTATCACGATCCATTGCGTAATATCTACCAGATACAGTTGCAATTTCACCAACACCTATTTCTTCAATTTTATCTGCTAATTCTTTAACAAAATCAGCACCACTATCAGGAGCAACGTCACGACCATCTAAAAATGCGTGTACATATACTTTTTCTAAACCTTCTTGTTTAGCTAATTTTAATAAGGCATAGATATGTTCATTTGAAGAATGCACTCCACCATTTGATAATAATCCCCAAATATGTAATTTAGTATTATTTTCTTTGGCATTATTAATTGCTTTTAAGAATTCAGCATTCTTATAGAATGTTCCATCTTCAACAGCTTTATTGATTAAAGTTAATGATTGGTAAACTGTTCTTCCAGCTCCAATATTTAAATGTCCAACTTCACTATTACCCATTTGTCCATCAGGTAATCCGACAGGCATTCCAGAAGCTTTAATTCTTGTTGTTGGATAAATCATTTCTAAATCATCTATATTTGGTGTATTTGCAAGTTTAACTGCATTTCCATCAATTCTTTCACTTAATCCGTATCCATCTAAAATACATAATACAATTGGTCTTTTTTTCATTATCTAATTCCTCCATTTTCATGAACCATTATAACTTGTTTAACTACAATAATCAAACAAGAAATACTTGAAATAATCTAAATTTAATAACTTTTTACTAACAAAATCTCTTCAGTTAAAATAGTTTTATATTTCTATAATATATTGATATATAAATAATATAGTTATATAATTATAATATAAATAATAAAGGGGAAATGCTATGAAAAAATTATTATGTTTATTACTCGTTTTTATGCTGTGTGGTTGTAGTATTGATAAAAGAGCAACTACTAAAACTGTTGATGTCAGTCCATATCTCTATAAAATTAGTGACAATAATAATCACTATCTTTATCTATTAGGAACCTGTCATCCTGGTCGTGATCAAATTGATAAACTTGATATAACTACCGAAAAAGCAATCAAGGATAGTCAAAGTATTGTTTTAGAATGTTCATTAGATCAAAATGAAACTGCTAAATATCAAAATTATCTTTTAGAAAACAGTTTAGGTGAACTAGATTTGATTAACTATATTCCTAAATTAAAAGAAAACTATCCTACACTAAAAAAATACCGTGTTAATGAATTTAATGCTATGGCAGTAAGTTCTTTAGTAACCTCTGATATTCTAGACGAAGTAGATGGCAATAATAGCACTTCCATTGATGCTTACCTTTTTAATCTCACCAGAAGTAAAAAGATTCCTTTTGAAGAAATGGAAGGAATTGAATTTCAGATGCAATTATTTTCACAATTATCTAAAGAATCACCTCACGCAATTTTAGAATCCTTAAAAGATCGACAACAATTAATCAAAAGTACAAAATTGATCCTTGACAGTTATTATAATCATGATCTTGATACATTAGCGACAATATACAGCTATCAAGAACTACCAGATAGTGAATATCAACAAGAATATCAAAATTATCAACAATTATTAATAATTGACCGTAACCAAACTATGCAAGCTAAAATAATAGAATATTTAAATCAAAATAAAGTCGTTTTCATCGGCGTTGGTGTAGGTCATGTTGTTGGTGATTTAGGATTAATAACATCGTTAAGCGCAGCCGGTTATAAAGTAGAAAAATTAGGTTAAAAAATAAAGGTCTAGAATTTATCTAGGCCTCATTTTTTCTTTTTCTTTGGCGAACTTAAAATGTACATTCCAATAAAACAGAGAATCAAAGGCCAGTAGCCTTTTATATAGTATGCAATCGTTGATACTATTCCTTGAAAGTCTTTAGTTCGATCCATGGTTAAAATCATTCCTAAAATAATTAATACAATTCCCGCATTCTTTCTAAAGTCCATTTTAATCACCCCCATTATCATAGCAAGGGCAATCAAATGAATTTGTCGATTAGAGGATAGAACGTGCAAACCGTAATAAATTATTTAAATCTACAGGTTCTTTACCTTTTTGTGAATATACATAAATTCTATCATGATCATGATATTCAAATTTATTAGAATGAATAATACTATTAATATCCCGACGTATGTCCTCATCAATATGAATAAACAAGTTTTCAGACATTTTTCTAAGTAAAATGCATAAACTTGCTAACGCTAATTCTAAATCAAAATATGCTCTAATTAAATCTTTTTGGATAACATGTTCATCAAAGATACCTTCTTTTATTTCAACTTTTTCAATATGATTCAAAACGGCATCGACACTATTTAACTCATCTTCAAGCATATCCAAGTAACATTCTTCTTTAATTTCTCTTTTGTTCATCTACAAGCTTATCCTTTTCCTTAATCATTTGTTTCAATTCTTTTGCATATAACACAAATGACAATAACATTAATGCACTGCTAGTGATAATCATTAACTGACTAGCAAAAGTATCAGGAATGTGATACCCAATAAGAATTATTACAACAAAATAAAAATAAGCTGTTGCAATTTTCCCCCACCATGAAGCTCCTTTTATTTTTAAGCCATAATCATATAAATATAATCCAACAATTCCTAACATTCCATCTTTCAATACAATTATTATTAATAACACCCAAGCTAAGGGATATGTAAATAACAAAGTAATCGCAATTGTAAATTGTGTTAATTTATCAGCAATCGGATCAATTAATTTTCCAAAATCTGTAATCATATTATATTTTCTTGCAATATAACCATCTAAACAATCACTAATACCTGAAAGCACAAGAATAAATGCTGCAATAATATAATGATGTTGCCATTGTGCATTAAAATACACAAATAAAAATACTGGTATTAATAAAATTCTAAAATAACATAAGCAATTTGGTATATTAAATAACTTTGTTTTATCTTTCATATTCATCTTCTATCCCTCTTTTTACATAATTATAGTTAACTTATTAAATAAGTCAATGATAGAAGATTTAAAGTATCTTTTTCATTGTAACATGCGGGCACCACTCATCATAATACATATCTCCATCAGGTTTATATCCTAATTTTTCATAAAATTTCTGAGCCTGCTGTTGAGCTGACAACTCAGTTTCAAGACAGCCTAATTCTCTAGCTTTGTTCTCTAAAGCAGTGACAACCTTACTTCCTAATTTTTGCCCACGATATTCTTTGATCGCTGCAATTCTTCCTAAGATCATTGTTGTCTTATCTTTAAAATACATTCGTCCAACCGCAATCGGCTGCTCATCCTTATAAATCACCAGATGATACGCAGTATTGTCAAGCTTATCAAATTCCTTTTCAAAGCCTTGTTCTTCAACAAATACAGCTTGGCGAATTAAAGCTGCATCTTTAAAAGATGTTTTACCATAACTAAATTTAAAATCCAACTTAGATTCTATCATCATTAATAATGTATCAACTTCTATAACTTGAGCAAATCGATTCTTCCAAATCTTTTCTTCTAAATATTGCTTTAACACTTTTCCACTTATTATATCATTGTCAAAAGTCGTTGTAGCATCTTTTGGAACAATAACTCTATATCCTAATTCAAATGCTACTTTAATACTAGTATCAATACAATATTCACTTTGCATACCAACGATAATCAGATCTTGAATTCCCTGTGATTTTAAATATGCATCTAAATTTGTATTTTTAAATGCACTATTATATTCCTTTTCAAAAATTTTATCATCTTGTCTCGGAGTAATCCGTGAATCTATTTGCCAACCATCACTATTTAAAATCAATTCCTCATCATGATGACGAACATAGACGATTTCGAGATGTTGATTATGACATACCCTGATTAGTTTTCGAATATGCTCGATCATCTTATTTTCATCTACTGGATACTGGCTCGTCAAAGCAGTTTGAACATCAATTATTAATAAACATCTTTTACGCATCGTTTTCCTCCATTGTATCAACTAAAAAAGTCGTAATCGTTGAATACACAGTTTCCTTATATTTTTCATTGAGAATTTCATGGCGCATATGCTCAAATAAAATTGAAATCACATGTTGATAGCCTTGTTTTTTTAAATGAGTTACAGCATTATTAAATGCTTTTTCATTAATCAAGCAAGGATCTTCTTTGCCAGAAATAAATAAGACTGGTAGTTTTTTATTTGCTTCATAATCTATATTTTTATATGTATTTTGCATTAAACTTAATAAATTATAAAATCCATTTACACTAAATGTGAAGGTACACAGCGGATTATTATTATATTCATCAACTACTTGGCTGTTACTGCAAATCCATTCATTTGGCTTATCAAAGCCCTTATTAAAAGCACCAAAAGACATTTTCTGTAATAGTTTACTATGATACTTATCCCCCTTGACCATTGCTATCGCTTTGCATAATAACTTTCCTAATCCGGCTAATTTATTTTTACTTGGGCTGCCACAAACTATTAATGCATTAATTTCATGATCATACTTTTGAATATAATTTCTTACAACTAAAGAACCCATTGAATGCCCAAATAAACAAACTGGTAAATTTGGATATTTTTTCTTAATATAATTAGTTAATTGGTGAACATCTTCAACGATTGCACGGGCACCTTCACCATAAAAATAACCCAAATCAGTTTCATCTAAAACACTTTTTCCGTGTCCACGATGATCATGTATGATAACAACATATCCACAGTCATTTAAATATTCAATAAAATCTAAATAACGCTCTTTATGCTCACACATACCATGAACAATCTGAAAAATTGCTTTTGGGTGTTCCGGCGCTGAAACAATTACGTCTAAAGGTAATTTATCAGATATTGAATTAATTTTTAGATACTCCATCGTTTTTCTCCTTTTCATGATTATATCATATTGATTGCTTGAATAAACTAAACAAACTCTTATTTTTATCTAAATAAACAAAAACCTGCAAATTATGCAGGTAATCATTTTTGTTCAATTGTATTTTCAGTAATAACTAGCTTCCGCTTCTTTAGAATCATATTAATTACTTCACTGGCTAATGAATATAAACAAGCAGCACTAGGAACCGCAATGACCATTCCAAATACACCAAATAAATCACCGAAAACAAAAATTGATAATAAAACCCAAATTCCAGGTAGGCCAACTGAGTTTCCAACAACACGCGGATAAATGAAGTTATCTTCTAACTGTGATAAAATCTGAAAATATACCATAAACCAAATTGCCATCAAAGCATCTTTTGATAAAATTAAGACTGCACCTACAAACATTGCGGCAATTGGACCAAAAAATGGAACAAATGAAAATATTGAAATAATTGTAGCAATCAATTCAGGGTATGGAAAATTAAACAGCTTCATAGTTACATAGTACAACACCCATAAAATACAAGCTTCAACCAATTGACCACTGATAAAATTTGAAAAAACTTCATTAGTTTTATGTGCATAATCAAAAATTACACAAGTAACTTTATAACCACAAAGTGCTCCAATTGCTTTTCTTAATTGTCGTAAAAAAGTTTCCTTATTTCCAAGCAAATATAGAGAAAAAATAAATCCTGTAAATACTACTCCAAATGTAGATAAAAAATTTGTTGCATTATTCATGATTCCCCCAGCACTTCTAGTTAGGATATCTAGTGCTTGACCAACCATATCTTGCCAAGGCATATTGATTAAATCTTTAACACTAGCAATATTTTCCATTCTAAAATCAATATTGAAATAGATAAATATATCATCGATGTTATTAAATACTGATGTTAGAAAAGCAGAAGTATTACTGATCAATGAAATTAAACTGCTTATTAAATTTGGAATTACGATACTAGCAATCAAAACAATTAAACAAATAAATAGTATCAGTGTTGCAATTATTGATAAACCTCTTTTTTTTCGATATAAAAAACTAGTTTTTGTACAATATTTTGTAATTTGTTTTTCAATCAGCTTCATAGGCTGATTGAGAATATATGCAATAATAATCCCATAAAACAAATATACCAGCGTCCCTAACAACGTACTGATCATTCCATAAATATTACCTAAATTCATAAGTAAATATATCAAAAAAACTGTAAACGATGAAATTATCAATCCAGGTTTAACATGACGTTTCAAATCATCATCTAAATTAAAATTACGCATCTAATCACTCCTTATTCCGCTTGATTATAACATATTTATCATACATTTTATAACCATTCGTGATATTTATTTAGATAAACACGTTTAACTACTGTTGTCAATGCAATATATAAAATAACAATTATTATTAATAATCCAAAATAATAAGCTGGCAAACTAGTAAGCCCAATTGCTTTAGCTAAGTGACTAAATGGAATAAGCGTTAAAACAAATGCAGATAATAATGTAAAAATCGTTACAAATAGGGCAGGTTTACTTTGAATAAATGGTACTTTTGCTGTTCTAATTAAATGAATAACAAGAATTTGGCTCCACATTGATTCAATAAACCAGCCCGTTTGAAAAACTGCAATGAAATAATCAGGATTTGTTAATGATTGATAACTTCCTCCAGCCATTATTGGGGCTATAAAATAAAACATCAATACATATGTCATAATATCAAAAATTGAACTAATTGGTCCCATCCATAACATAAATCTTCCAATTGATGATGCTTCCCATGTTCGAGGGATTTTTAAATACTCCTCGTCAACACGGTCAAACGGTAAGGTTATACAAGCAATATCATAGATTAAATTTAGCAACAATAACTGAATTGGTGCCATTGGTAAAAATGGTAAAAATGCACTTGCAATTAAAACTGAAAACATATTACCAAAATTAGAACTGGCCGTCATTTTTATATATTTAATCATATTAGCATAAACTTTGCGGCCTTCAACCAATCCTTTTTCAAGAACCATTAAGTCTTTGTCTAATAAAATTACATCAGCTGCTTCTTTAGCAATATCTACTCCACTATCAACAGAAATTCCTACATCGCTTGCCTTTAGAGCTAATGCGTCATTAATACCATCGCCCATATATCCAACGCTATGTCCATTTTCTTTTAAAACTTTAATAATCAGTGCCTTTTGTTCCGGTGATAATTTTGCAAAAATTGTTGTTGTTTCTACAACTTCCTTCAGTTTATCCAAGCCCATCTTTGCAACATCTTGGCCTAATAAAATATTTTCAACATTCAATCCTACCTTTTGACAAATTGCTTTAGTTACTTTTTCATTATCTCCTGTCAAAATTTTTGTTGCTACACCATGTTCCTTCAATGCTTTTATCGCTGGGGCTGTTGATTCTTTTGCAGGATCTAGAAAAGCTAAATATCCAATTAAAACCATATCTTTTTCATCACTAACGGTACATTTTTGTACTAAATCCTGATCTGTTTTTTGACTCACTCCCAAGACCCGTAAACCTTTTTCATTAAGTTGTTCAACTTGATTGATAATTATTTTCTCTAATTTTTGTGTTAACGGCCAAACTTTACCAAGATACTCAACATATCTACAAACACTGAGCATTTCTTCAATTGCTCCTTTTGTAACCATCTGTACTTTACCATCTTGATCCTGAATAATAACAGACATTCTTCGTCGTTGAAAATCAAATGGAATCTCATCAATTTTTTTATATTTGTTTGTTAAATCTTTTAAGCTCGAATCATTATCTTGTTCAGCCAACGTACTATTAATAATTGCTTTATCCATTAGATTATTTAATCCTGTTTGATAATAACTATTCAAAAATGCATGTCGCAAAACTCTTAAATCAATTTTCCCGTGAACATCTAAAGGAAATTCTAAAATTACTTCATCTTGTGTTAAAGTTCCTGTTTTGTCTGTGCAAAGAATATCAATAGCACCAAGATTTTGAATTGAATTTAAATTTTTAATTATAGTTTTTTCCTTAGCCATTGCAAGAGAGCCTTTAGCAAGACTAGTTGTGACAATCATCGGAAGCATTTCAGGTGTCAAACCTACAGCAACACTTAATGCAAATAAACTTGCATCTAACCAATCTCCATTAGTAAATCCATTAATAAATAAAACAACAGGTACCATAACTAACATAAAACGAATCAAAAGCCACGATACAGAATTAATTCCAATTTCAAAAGTTGTTAATTCTCTCTTTTTATTTAAATCAATAGAAATTCTTCCCAGCATAGTTTCATCACCTGTCGCAATTACCACACCGACAGCACTTCCGCTAATTACATCACTTCCCATAAAAGCCAGATTTTGTGCTTCAAGCACATTCGTCCCTACAGTTGTTTCAATTGCGAATTTTTCAACTGGTTCACTTTCACCTGTTAAACTTGCTTGGCTAATAAATAAATCTTTAGCTTCAATAATTCTCAAATCTCCAGGAATCATATCTCCTGCGCTCAAATATACAATATCACCAACAACTACTTCATCAATTGGAATCTCTTTTGCTTCTTGTCCATATCGTTTAATATTTGTAGTATTTGAAATCATTGCAATCAGCTTCTCTGCTGCACTCCCACTTCTTTGTTCTTGAATAAAGCGTAATATTCCAGATATCATTACCATAACTACAATAATGATTACTGTAGTTGGATCCTTTTCACTAGTTTCTGCAAAAATCACATTAGTAAATAAAGATACTACTGCTAGTATTAATAAAATTGCAGTAAATGGATTTATAAAAGCGTTAAATATTTTTTTTAATATAGAATCTTTTTTTTGTTTAGTAATAATATTTTTACCAAATTCATCACTATGATGTTTGACTGTTTCATTCGTGATTCCCATTTTATTTGTTTCAAAACTATCTAAAACTTGATTAGTTTTATTCTCACTCGCAAAAACTAATCTCTCATTAATTGAATTAAATTTTCTCATTGTTATACCCTCCAAATTAAATTTTAGAGTATGACAAAACTATCCTAAAGAATGGCATCGCCATTATTCGGGACTTATAAACATCATTGTCATACCGGCCATGCTCTTCCATTCTTTTTCTCCTTTCAAAATTTTAGATATAGAAAAAGCCATCATTAAGATGGCTAGGCGAAAATGGACGTAATTATCCCATCATCAAAAAGCCATCTTTTAAAATTCATCGATAAATAATCATCCATTTTCTTCACCTCCACAAAATAAAAGCCTCATCGCTCAAACGCGACAAGGCATGAAAATAACTTTATCTCGTTCAAGCTTCAACATCATAGGGCCATGTAATTGCATTAGTTTTTGCCTTCACGACAAGAACTGTTGACCAGCGCACAGTGTCTCCACTGCTTTGCGGTAGCAACCCGTATCCCTATGGTAGTCTCACCTACCGATTCTTTTATCGCTTATAGTTTAACACTATTAAAGATAATGTCAACCCCTATTCCCCTTCAACTAGCTCTACTAGGATTTCTACTAATTCTTGACTTACAACCTCATAATCATCACCGTGATAACTAAAATTGACTTCATCACGACTTGTAGTGGAGTCTGTATGCCAATCTTTACATGAGCTATGAAGCTGCTTAATTCCTGTATAATCAAGCATTTTTTTCGCATTTCCTGCATTTATTCCACTTCCCGCTAAGATTTCAATATTCTCACCATATGCATCATACAAATATTTAATCATTTCTTTTCCTCGAGTTGCTTTACCTTGTAAGCCACTCGTTAAAATACGGTCTACCCCTAAAGTAATCAAAATGTTCATTGCCTCGTCAATATCATTAACACAATCAATAGCACGATGAAATACTGCGGTTTTGTGATATGATTTAATAATATCGATCATTTCTCGGGTTTGTGGAATATTAATATCTCCTTCTTCATCAAGGCATCCAAATGCAATCCCATCTGCACCATTATCAAGTAATATTTCCGCATCCAGTTTCATTACCTCAAAATCTTCATCATTGTAACAAAAACCCGCACCACGAGGTCTAACCATACAAATAACTTCTAAATCTGTGTTATCTTTAACTTTTAATAAAGTTGCTAATGATGGAGTTAAGCCACCTAAGTGTAATGCACTATTCAATTCTATTCTTCTAGCTCCACCGTATTGTGCCTGTAATGCATCATAATAACTCCCACAACATACTTCTACAATTTTATCCATTTTATCAACTCCTTACTTGTATATTTATTATAACACTTTTCCAAAAGCATTAATTGTTATTTTTAAGTAAAAGTTGGTTTGCATTTTGTTAATAGTAATGGTAAAATTTATGAGCATAGTTTATTTGCAATAAATAAAAATTGTAATATAATAAGCTAGTTCTGTCCCCTTAGTAAAATGGATATTACAAGACCCTCCTAAGGTTTAGGTGCAGGTTCGATTCCTGCAGGGGACGCCAATTATAATTTATAAAAATATATTATTGAAATCAGGTGGATTATAGACCTTTTAAATCCACCTTTTTTATATGAATATTTAACTTTTTATAATCTAACAGAACACATACTTACTATTTCTTTCAAAGATACCTATACAAAAATAGGATTTTCATAAGCACTTTTGACATAACATATTACTCTAGTTCAAAAGCATCAGTATAGAGACTATAATAAACATCATGCTTTGAAATGAGTTCATCATGACTCCCCCGTTCAATAATTTTCCCAGAATTCAAAACAATAGTAGTTTTAGAATTACAAACCGTTGATAATCAATGAGCAATTACATAGGTTGTTCTACCTCTCATTAAATTATCCATTCCTTGCTGAACAAGCACTTCTGTCCTAATATCAATCGAAGAAGTTGCTTCATCTAAGATCATAACTGGTAAATTTGCAACAGCCGCACAAGCGATAGAAAGCAATTGCCTTTGTCTTCGAGATAAACTTGCCCCATTTTGCATCTCATAGATAGGTTCCCTTCCATTTTTTAAAGAACCTTCTCATCTGAAACTTCAATGATTCGTTCACATGATGCTCTTGCCATATTGATCATTACCAATACTTGTAATAACATCATCAGACAATTCAAAATATTCATTGTATAGGCAATCATACTTGATAAGTCCCCTGTGGTCAGCGTTGATGCATTTATAAGAATAATAATTTTTGCTCCAAACTAGCAAAGAAACAACAAACAGCCATAAACTGCATTATAGGCATATAAATGATTTAACTACCCGAATTCCTGCCAAATTTTCCTGTACTACACTATTCAATTCATCATAGATATGAAATACCTTTTCAAAATATGGATGTGAACGACTAACAATAAAATAAAGACCTGCCTCTAAAACTGGAACTGCAATTAAAAATATTAATGATAAATCCCTATTTATCATTAATGAAACAGCTAGTGAAAATGCCAGCATGATGGTGCTCGCACTGCCACACGAATAGTCATCATATGTGCATTTTGAACGTTAGTTACATCAGTCGCTAATCTTGTTACCAAACTTGAAGTAGAAAACTTATCAATATTTGCAAAAAAAAATTCATGAATTTTATAATACATATTCTGTCTTAGATTTTGAGCAAATCCAGCTGAAGCTATCGCACAAAAACCTCCTGATAACATGCCACAAATAACTCCTAAAGTAACACAAAAGATTAAGACTACACCCCATTTGCCAAAAATACTATATTTACAAGTCAGGAAGAATATTTCATGAATACTCAACAATTAGAATGTTTTGTGCGAATAGCAGATAAATTGAATTTTACAAAGGTTGCTGAAGAATTATATATTACTGCTCCAGCAGTTGCCCATCATATCATAAATTTAGAAGAGTTAAATACGTCATTATTTATCAGAACTTCCAAAATGGTAAAATCAACTGAGCCAGGCTCATTATTCTATAGTGAAGCAAAAGATATTCTCCAAAAAATATATATGGTTGAGAAAAAAGTTAAAAAACTAGCCAGTCAAAAACTTTCGATATTACGAATTGGCTGTTCTAGTCAAGTAGAACTTGAGATATTAGAAATACCATTAATAAAATTAAGAGAAGAATTTCCAACTGTTTATCCCCAGATTATTATTCAGGATTATTTTATTCTAAAATCTCTATTTGATAATAAACAATTAGACATTTTAATCAGTACAAAAGAGATGATTGCTGAGGCTCACGATTATATATTTAAAAAAATAAAAAACATTTCCAGTTATGCAATCATAGCTGAAAATTCCCCGTTTGCTAAAGAAAAAGAAATATGTTTTATAGATTTATATGATACACCACTTACTACTTTGCATCCCCGCTTTATCCCATTTTAATACTGAGATAAATTACAAGAATTTATTGCTCTCCATGAAAAAATCATTTTCATCTTTTATGTAAAAATGACCAGGCTGCTATTCTTTTCGCTAAATGTAATTACGGTGTAGCTATTTTACCAGAAATATATATTCCAACACATATTAAAAGAATTGTCGCTTTACCATTTATGGATGATCAAATGACAATAGAATATGGAATAACTTATCACAAAAATCTAAAAGAAAAATATATTAAGGAATTTACAAACTATTTTATAACTAATAAATAATAAAAGAAGATTTAATTTCATTGATATAATCAATTATTTTAAATCTTCCCTTTAATTAAAAATATTTTATAACTTATCTTGATTATTTGTCATTTAATTACATGATAGATAAGCTTAACATCATTATACAATAGATGCCCTATATATTTGAAGAATCACATTCTCCAAACAAGTATTGAACTCAACACTAGTCTGATTTATTGATAAATCAGATAATAATGCTCTAGAAAAACTCGCAATAAGCCCGTGATTTTCCCTTAATAACCCATTTGCCTGCTCTCTATCATAACCGCCAGATAGAGCAACAACCCTAACTACATGGGAATCTTTCATAAGTTCCGCGTAAAAATCAGGTATGGTTGGAATGGACAGTTTAAATATAAATTTAACATCATTGTCTAATAAAGTTAGATGCTCATTAATTTCTTTCAATAACAATTCTTCAGCCTCTTTTTTTGAGGTACTTAAAATAGATACCTCTGGCTCTAAAATAGGTACAAGCCCAGTTTTAGCAATTTGTAATCCTAATTCAAACTGCTGATCAACAATTTTCTTGATACCTGCTGGATCGGCTTCCAAAATTACACTACGCATTTTTGTACCAAAGATATATTTATCTCTTGCCTTGTTTAATATTGCTTCCAGTTCAGGAATTGGCTTCATTAACTGAACACCATCTTTTTCTACTTCTAATCCTTTGTCAATTTTCAAAAATGGCACGATTTCCTTCTTTAACCATAAATATTCAGCAGTATCTACACCCTCAATTTGAGAATCCATTGTCTTTTCAAACAAAATAGCACCTAATATATGCTTAGAGGTAAAAGCCTTACTAGTAATAATACGACTACGCATTTGATGAATTAAATCAAACATTTCTTTATCATTACTATACGCTGATTCATCAATACCATATGATTTTAATGCCTTTGGTGTACTTCCACCACTTTGATCTAACGCTGCGATAAAACCTTTTCCATATTGCATACGCTCTAATTGTTTTGTGTTCATTTAAGAGCACCTCCTTTTCCTGCCCTTATTATACCCCTTGTCCATCAAGTATTCTAATAATACGTTCTATTTTGTTAGATAAGAATAACTATTTTTACAAATAAGAAGCGCTTTTAAAAATATGATAGATTATTTTAAAATATGCTATAATTAAATAAGATAATCTTTATACATAAGGAGATAATTAATATGTCTATCACAGTAAACATTTATTACACTGGAATAAACGGAAATGCTAGAAAATTTGCAGAAGAAATGGTGACCAGCGGTATTGTTGATGCTATTAAAGCAGAAAAAGGAAATGAAAGATATGAGTATTTCTTTTCCATGAATGATCCAGAAACCATACTTTTAATTGATAGTTGGAAAGATCAAAAATCAATTGATGCTCATCATGCTACTATAATGATGGAGCAAATTACAGAATTAAGAAATAAATATGATCTTCATATGAAGGTAGAACGCTATACTTCTAATGAAGAAAACATAACTTCTGCTGACAAAAAATTTATTCGATTGTAATCTAAATTAATAAAACCCATTATAAAGTCAATATTATAATGGGTTTTATACTATTCATATCAAAACATATTTCTGGTAATTGAAATATTTATTCCTTATTTACCATTTTAGTTATAATTTATCCTGTCACAATTATCGTTCTTTATTACCAAGTAAATATAGCTTTTAATTATAAATATATAATTCTAATAAAAAAACATTGCCTATTTAACATTACCGCTGTTAATTCCTTCTTCATAAGGATCCAAAGGTAACCATTCTAATACATCTTGAATATATTTATTCCAAAAATCCCAATTATGACTTCCTACATCCTCTTTATAAACTAAATCAAAACCAGCATTTTCTAAATAGCCTTTAAATTTTCGATTTACTCCAATTAGTTCATCATCACATCCACAAGCCATATATATCTTAGGAAAAACAATAGTATTGTCTTCTTTTTTTGCCTGAATTAAATTTTCCAAACAAACTTTTGGATTCTTATCACTCAGATATGCTTCATCAATATCACCAAAACAACTATCTTCACCCATTACACATCTTGATTCATCGTGAACTGGTAATTCGAAAATATTTAGAGCACTTGATAAAGTTGCAATATATCCAAAATTTTGATAATATTTCAACCCATTTCTTAGAGCACCAAATCCACCCATTGAAAGTCCGGCAATAAAAGTATCATCCCGATGATTAGATAAATGAAACATCCTTCTAGTAACTTCAATAAGTTCAGTTCCAATAAATATACCGAAGTCATTGTTCTTTACTTCTTGATCCACATAAAAAGAATTATCACCAGATGGCATGACTACAACTAAGTTCTTTGCTTCTGCCCATTCTTTTCTTGTATTCTTGTTCGTGTTACCCAGTCAGTATAATTTCCTAATAAACCATGTAATAAATATAAAGTTTTATATTCTTTAACTGGTTGACAATTTCCTTTAAAAAGAAATTTATCAACCGGTAATATTACATTCATTGAAACTGTTCTTTTTAAACTTTGAGAAATAAAATTTACTTGTACTAATGCCATAATAAAACACCCCTTTACTCTTTTTAAATCTCATCAATTGACATATCTGTTTTATAATTATTTAAAACGTAATCATAAATATAAGCAATTTCACTAATTGGTATTGTTATATTATACTGATTAGCAATCGCTTTAAAGCTAATTCTAACTCCATTGATAAATTCTTGATTATTTTTTTCAAAATCAACAATATTAATATGTGAAACTATCTCTTCTTTTTTTATTAGACGTTCAATCAAACAACAAAGATGAATATTCAAACCAATAATAGTTTTTGCTAAAAAAGTAAAAACTTCCAATTATATAAAATGGATCTTTTCATAATTTTCAGATATTATATAAAATAAAAAAACACTAGACTAATAGCCTAGTGTCGCATCATCTAACTCAGTTTTATTTACAAGATATTTGCTAGAAAGAGACTTATCATCAGCCACTACCATAAGTGGATTCATTTCATCTGTTTCTACAAAATCTTTATCATATTTATAAAAATATAATCTTAACATCATCATCGCTAAGATGTGATATTGTTTTTCTTCATTAGTTAGTTCCTCATAATTTTCAAAGTAAATATCTTCAATAGGTACTAAGTACTCAAATTTGTACAATTTACTTTGTTCTAGATAATTATCAATGATTTCATCATCGTTATCTACGTAATTAAAAAGATGTCCAAAGAACTCTGGACCATACTTAACTCTTTCTAATATCTCATTATTCATTAATTGATCATCAAAAGCATAACCTTTAAATGAGTAATCGTATGAGAATCTATTTTTTAGATAGGGTTTATATTTGCCTTCATCAGGAATATCAACCTTGTTACCATTAACATACATCTCAATTTCATCATTGAATTTAAATATTAAACCATATTCCTTTAAATAGTTTGAAAAACTATTTTCTTCTGTTAGTAATTCTAACAAACTTAATCCATCATTATCAGCATCTTTTAGTCTTCTAGATATACTGTAGAATGGTACTTTATCAATATGTCCTTTAAAGTTTCTCTTCACAATATTGAAGTAACATTCATATAAATCATCAATATATAATATTTGACGATCTTGTTGAAACATATAATAACCAGAATCAATAGTATTTAAAATAACCTGTTCATTTAATTCTAATTCATTGCACAATGAATCTAAGATACTTTGATATGATGTAGCATTTAATTGCATTATTTCACCTCCTGTTGTGAGATTAACTAATCTTCCATAGTAAGAATATCAGCAATTTGCTTACATGCTGTACCATCACCATATGGATTAGATGCATGTGACATCTTTTCATATTCTTCCTTGTCTGATAATAATTGATTAAAATTTTTATAGATTACTTCTTCATCGGTACCAACAAGTTTTAAAGTACCTGCTTTAATACCTTCTGGTCTTTCTGTAGTATCTCTCATGACTAGTACCGGTTTACCCAATGATGGTGCTTCTTCTTGTATACCACCACTATCAGTAAGAATCATATAACTTCTTGCTAAGAAGTTATGAAAATCTAAAACTTCTAATGGTTCAATAATTTTAATACGGTCGCAACCAGCTAATTCTTTTTCAGCTCTTTCTCTAACAGCTGGGTTCATATGAATAGGATAAATAGCTTTAACATCAGGATGTTCATCCATTACTCTTCTAATTGCTCTAAACATATAAGTCATTGGTTCACCTAAGTTTTCTCTTCTATGAGCAGTAACCATTATTAATCTAGAACCTTTAGCCCATTCAAGATGTTCATTTGTATAATTATCTTTTACTGTAGTTTTTAAAGCATCAATAGCTGTATTACCAGTCACATAAATACTTTCTGGTTTTTTTCCTTCTTTTATAAGATTTTCTTTTGATAATTCTGTAGGTGCAAAGTTATATTTAGAAATGATACTTACAGCTTGTCTATTAAATTCTTCTGGATAAGGAGAATAAATATCATAAGTTCTAAGTCCAGCTTCTACATGACCCACAGGAATTTGCAAATAAAAACAAGCTAATGCTGTAACAAAAGTAGTGGATGTATCTCCATGTACCAACACAACATCAGGCTTGACTTCTTCAAGTACTTCTTTAATTTTATTTAATATATTTGTTGTTACATCAAATAATGTTTGTCTATCTTTCATGATAGATAAATCATAATCAGGTGTAACATTAAACGCTTGTAATACTTGATCTAACATCTGACGATGTTGACCAGTTACACATACTATTGTTTCTAAGTTTTCTCTAGTTTTTAATTCATTTACTAGAGGGCACATTTTTATTGCTTCAGGTCTTGTACCAAAGACTAACATAATTCTTTTCATTTTAAATCGTTTTTCTCCTTTTTTTTATTATAGATAAAATATAGTTCATTTCTTTTTTTAAGTTACAATAATAGATACATGCGAGTATTAGTAACAATAAAAAAATTATTAAATCATTTTTTATCATCGAAACTAGAAATAAATATAAACATATATATACATATTCTATTTTTTGATAATGTGATGAAAGATTAATTCTATGTAATATATATAAACCCGATAATAAATCTCTAATCGCCAAACTGATAATTACTGCTAATAAAAGAATATTCACATTAAGAGAAAGAAATATCACTAAAATTGACAAAATAAAAAACATTAAAGTAGAAATAGTATTAAATAATAAATAAATATTTTCCATTCTAAACATCTTTAGATATGTTGAATATATTAAATTCATTTTGCTTTCATATATGCAAACAATTATTAAAATACTAAAATATTTTATACTATCAACATAGTTTGGAAGCCAACTGGCAATTATGATTTTCAACGGAAAATAGCAAAGTAAAAGTAAAGGCGTAATAAAAATAAGCGAGAAATATAACATTTTAAATATCTCATTGTTTTTCTCTAGAGAAATAGACTTCATTGCGGGAAATAATACAATTCCTGCTTTATTAACAAAAGTTAAAAATAATTGCAACATACTTATAGCCAATGAAACTTTACCAAATATAGTAATGTCCCAATTATTATCTATTAACATACGACATCCACCCATTATTAGAGTACCAGATAGATTTGCCAACATTATCTTAAATCCAACTTGAATATCATCTCTCACATCACATAATTCATTTGTTAAAGAAGTAAATTTAATTTTCAATTTTAAATTAGATTTTATATATAAATATACTAAAGAAATAAAAACACTTAGCAAATTAAATAGAATAAAATAAAAATATTCATTTAAATTAAAAAATAATGCAATTAATAATAATAATAAAAAAACTATACGTTCTAATATGCAGCCCTTAGAATATAACTTATTATTATTTGTTGCTTGATGATATGATCCAATCAAAGCAAATGAATTTTGAAAAACCATATATAGAACTAGAGAGATATAAATGAATAATCTATTTTTTATATTAAATACAACAATAAATAAAAATATTAGAACTCCTAATATTAATTCAAGGCAAAATGATACACAGAACTTAAGAAATAGTTGTTCTTTATTTAATTCTTTATATTCTTTTCCTGCGTTTTTAATAATAAAACCATCATTAATACCCAATAAAAATACGCCTGTATAGCTTGAATAAAAAACGAATACTTGCCATAATGAATAATTATTAACTGACAAAAACTTCGGTAATAGAAAGGATAATATAACAGAGATAAGCATAATAAATATTTGTGAAAAAATAGTTGTTGACATGTTTGACATAAATTTTCTTTTTTCCATTACTTATCCTCCAAAAAATATGTTATTTTCTAATATTGGTTGAATTATTTTCTCATATGTTCCAAATACAAAATAGATAAAATAAACCAAAAAAGAACAGGTAAATAATGTTCCTACTCTAATATTAAAATTTGACTTAATTAATGTTGTATAGTTTTTGTTAAAAAAATCAAAATTATTATTTGATATATATAAGATATTTAATAATTGCACATATCTAATAATTCTAAACGCATTCATGTTAACCATGCATAATGGAATAACAAAAAAACTTAAAGTAGTTAAATTATTACATAATATTCCAAGATAATTAATTTTACTGTCATTATTTCTCTGATTATTTGTAAATGAAAGAACAACATAAGACATGATAGATATTACTAATATATATAAATATCCAAAACCTACTGTAATACTAGTATCATATTCTTTTCCAAACAATGCAAAAACTGTCATTAATTGGTTTCTAATTGCTGGGTTGATTTGAAAAAAAGAAATCAATAATACAACGAATAATATTAAATACTTATTCAATGTAATATGTTTATGTTTTACAAATAATAAACTAACAAAAAAAATAGATGTTACGTGAATTGTACTAGCTAATAAGACAAATATTAAATATAAAAAATCGCTAGATTTTTTACTCTTTATAAGAATTGTAATTGCATATAATACTATAGAAAAAGCAACAAAGTTTCTAATTTGTATTGTATCAATAAACATAAAACACATTGTATATACTATCAAAAACAAAAGCCTATTAGTTGTTAATTTAGATATAGAATATGCAAATATTAACATAGTAAAAGCAATAACAATCATTAAAAATGAATTGTAATCAAAACCAAAGTTATTAAAAATCCTCATTAAAAAATTCCATCCAATATCATTAATAATGGCTTTACTATTTATCATGTCATAAGCTTGTAAATATGTGTAGTAGTCAGCATTTAAAGTATTCCCTGACATAATCATCCAATTTAAAATTAATCCGATATAGAACAAAAATGAATGATTTTTTTTTAACAATAGACATAATCCGACTATAACAATATAAAAAATTAAAATAATTTGTAAATTTATCATTCATTGTTCTCCTTTTTATTTAATTTGGTTAGTATTAAATCAATATTATTAGTGTCCACAGTTTGAGATAATAAAGTATCATTGAATAATAATTTTTCATCTATTTTTGAAAAATCTATAGTCATTAACTTACTAACTATTTCTTCATTAAATCTTTTTCTATATACTGTATCCTTAATATAAATGGAATATGGTGGAATATCTTTAGAAACAATACTTCCTGCTGAAATAACTGATCCTTGTCCAATGGTTACTCCACTTAAAATAAGCGTCCCATATCCTATCCAAACATCATCCTCAATAATAATATCACCCTTTGATTTTTTAAAATGAGAATTATTTTCATTATAAAAAGGGTATGATGAAAATAAACTAATGTTATGTTCCCCATTCAATAAAAAAACAACTTCTTCTGCAATAGAGCAATAATTCCCAATGTATAGTTTTGATCCTACCCCGTTATAATCAATCACTCTAATATTGCCGTATGTCTTATTTCCTATATTTATATTATCCAAATTAAAAATATTTATAGGAAATGTACTATTATTCCTATTCTTAACTCTAAAATTTGTTATAAATAATGACTTTTTTATATGAAGATAAATTGGTTTAAACAATTCTTTAAAAAATAAAAGTAGTTTATTCATTCTCAACACCACTATCATATAATTTCTTTATGCATTCAAGAAAATTAAACTTATGTTTTTCATCTGGTTCCAGGTAAGCTCCTTCGGACCATTCGTTCCAGGCAGTAATAAAAATATAATCAGAATTCATTGCTTTTGATCTATCAACCTGTTTTTTTAAATATTTATAAAACTTCTGCTCAGTACATCCTGTATAATATAATCCTCTAGATCCCCATCTTGATGTAACATCCCAATCCACAAATGCACCTAAATATGTTTTTAAATTATTTGGTGTATTTTTAAAAATTTCAGACCATACATGATCGTAATTAAATTTTGCAGGTTTATTAAGATAATCACGATAAATAATTCTTTTTAAGTTATATAATGTTTGATAGGAAAATATATTATTTGATGGTGAAGTAGAAAGTGCTGGCTGATATTCGAATTGAGCATCAAATCCACCTTTATTACTCTCTTCAATATCTTTATATATTTTTAAAGTATTTACGTAGTAAATACCAGGTAATCCATTTTTAATTGCTAAATCATCCCAAATTTTTTTCATTTTTTCCCAACAATTAATGCTTTTAGCATCATAAATTACTAGCATTGGTTTTCCATCTACTTTGATGTATCTATCATCTTTAAAAAATTGTAAAAGATAATCAAAATGTTTAACCCAGTCTTCAACACCTCCATATGTTTGTTCAATTAAAAGTTTTCTATTCTTTTTTTCATATTTGTTAATCCACGAATGATTAGCCCAAGATATACAGAATTTATTACTTATTTTTTTATTTTTCAACATGTTTTCCATAGGTTTTTCAAGTAATAGTTTCCCTTCAAACCAATAATGATAATAACAAAAACCATATATACCATAGTCATTAGCTAGTTTATTTTGTCTTTCTTGAAATTTTTCATCTAGCAAATTGTAGTATTCTTTATTCAATGGAACTTTCGGTTGATAATGTGTTTTGCTAAATGGTACTGCTTTTTTACAATTTACCCATTCAGTATGTCCTTTCCCCCACCATTTGTTATTTTCAGGTATTTCATGGTATTGTGGTAAATACATTGCTATTAGTTTAGTCATTTTTCTCCTCCAAAAAAATCATTCAAAATCTTTTTATATAAAAAATTATCTTGAACTACTTTATTATTAAATTTAACGCAGTTATTAAATAAATTTTCAAAATCTAAATTTACATACCAATTATATAAATTATCTTTAATGTTAGAATCATTAATATCAACTACATATCCAAATTTATTTCTTAAGCTTATTTCCTCCATAGAAGTTTTGGGGCACACTAAAATAGGTAAACTATACTGTGCTGCAAGATATAATTTGTTAGATAATGCAAAATCTAAATATGGATTATTATTCCCATATAGATTGTTAACGATATCAATTTCTTTATATAATTGATTTATATCCTCCGGTTTAAATTCACCTCTAATCACAACATTTTGAATTTTATTTTTTTCACAAAAATCTTTAAGTTTATCAGATCCTATTCCTATAAAATATAGAACATATCGGTCATCATTTTTAAATAAAGATATTACCTTAATAAGATAATCACAATATAAACTCATGTTACCGATATACCCAATTTTTAAAGATGTTATTTTTTTGCTTAAAACATCCTCTTTTTTAACCATCATTGTATTATTTTGTAAATTATGAACAGTAATATAATTGAAATTAGAAGGTAAAAAAGATTTAAATCCCTCTGATGAAATGGAAATATACTTCATTCGAGGAAATATTCTTTTTTCTTTATTTTTTACAATCAACTTATGTTCATTTGAATAATCTCTAACGTCTAAAAAATATTCTATATTTGAATTTTTTAGAATATATTTTTCACACATGATAGCCATATTTGTTTGTAAGAATACAATTTTATCATATTTATTTTTTACTAGAATATTTTCAACGTATTTTTTAAATGAATAAAACCCAATTATTTTGTCAATTTTTTTTAATATTTTCTTTTTATAAATAAAAAGTTTATTTGGCTTTTTACTATAAATAATATTTTTTTTTGCTTCATATCTTTCCCAATATATAATATCGAATTCCACATTATTACCAATTGAATTAAGATAATTATTTAAATATGGACACATTTGTATATTGCCACCAAAAATAAAACATATTTTTTTCATATAATGCTCCTTGTTTATTTGTCCTTAAATAAACAGCTATTAGTTTGCTGTATATATTTATTTATTTTATCGTATTTTTGAACAAATATTTCTTTTGTAAAGTTCTCTAAATATAGTTTTCTAGCATTACATTTTAAATCGAACATCAAATTATTATCTAGACTTATAATCCAGTTAATCATGTAATCCACAGACTTCTCTTCAACTGTATATCCAGCATTAAAATTGCTTATTAAATATTTAGTATCACTATTTATAGTGTTTAAAATTGGTAGCCCGCATTTAAAATAATCAATACTTTTGTTGCTCAAACCAATTATTAGTTCTTTTTTCATAAAATTGAGTCCAAAATCGCATTTTTGCATAATATCCCTTTTAATATTATCAGCAAATACAACACCATGATCCATAATTGAAACATTATGGCTTTTTAATATATTTATTAAAGATATCTTTGAATTTCCATCCCCAATAATATGAAATTCAATTTTTCTGTGAGGAGTTAGTTTAATAATAAATTTTTCTAATAAATCTAAGTCCACTAATTGTCCAACATTACCTAAATAACATAATCTTACAACTTCAGATATATTTGAATTATCATGAATACAAAAATTTATATAATCGTCTCTACATAAATAGAGTGTGTCATAACTACCTTTATTTTTAATAAACTTTTTATATAAATCACATTCGTAGATTGTAAAATCTATACAATCCAAATTATTTTCTCTAACATTTTTCCATACATTAGATATGACATGAAATATACCATTTTTTTTCTGTAAAGAAGGCATTGATTCTGGCCATAAATCGTAAATATCTCCTATTAAAAAAAAACGCTTCCTTTTTTTTAATTTCTTTAAATAATGCAGTAAAAAATTTGGTGGAATTTTTACATACACAATATCAGAAGGATTTTTTTTTAAGTATTTATATACTTTTTTCGAAAAAATAATATGGGAGAAAATACGAGACAAAGAAAGATTTTTTTTATATTCTAATACGTTTAACTGAACAATATTTTTTCTATTTAGTATTACTTTTTCTTTATTATAATGATGAAAGTTTGAAGTAAGCATTACCGCTTCATTACCATGTTTTTCATAATATTCCATAATTGGAATCACTCTATTGTTTTCAATACTAGGAAAACAATTTATTATTGTAACTTTCAAAATATCATCTCCCTTTTCTATATTTTTTTCCAGGTTTTTGTCTGTAAATCATATTTTTTTATTGTTTTAGCCGGTGCTCCTACAATAATACAGTTACTATCTACATTTTTTGTAACAACGCTATTTGCGCCTATAATGACTCCATCGCCAATACAAACTCCTTGCATAATTGAAACATTTTCTCCAATCCATACGTTTGATCCAATTTTTGTTGGTTTATAGATTAGTTTTCTATCATTAGGAGGTGTTTCAGGAGAGTCAGATTCATTGCCATCATATGAACCGTGTGATGTATCTGTAATAAAAACTCTAGATGCAATTAAAGTATTGTCACCAATAGTTAGTTTATTTCTTCCAACTATATGACAATAATCACCAATAACTACATTTTTCCCAATGTATATAGACTTTCTATCAGCAGAAGCCTCTATTCTTACATTATATCCTGTTGTAAAACCTGAACCATAAACTAAATTTTTTTTATTTCTTATAAAATATGGTCTCCTTATCAACTTGGCATTTTTCCAAAACAATTTTGTAAAAATAAGTGAAATAAAATTTTTAATTTTCTCATTTAACGAATAATATGAATACATATTTTATCCTCTCTAGTTCATTTTATTTATAACAACTAATATTTTTTATAATTAAATCGTGCAATCTATAATTATTATTTTCGCCTATAAACGAATTATGAGGACTAATAATAATATTTTTTGCATCCCAAAGTTCACTATCTATTGCTAAGGGTTCTTCCTCAAACACATCCAAAACAGCACCCAACAGATGATTGTTTAAATGATGAACTAGAGTTTTTTCATCAATAATTCTTCCTCTAGAAATATTTACGATAATTGAATTTCTTTTCATTTTTGATAATATTTTTTCATCTATCAATCGAGTAGTTTCGTTAATAAGTGGTACAGTCAATATAACAATATCTGATTTGGAAATATAATCTTGAATACAGTCAAGGTTTTTCATTTTTAAATATAGATTACTTTCATATGGTTGAATGTCTATCCCAAGTATATTACATCCCATTGCATTGAACCGAATCGCGCATTCATTTCCTACATTTCCGCATCCAACTATACATACAGTTTTACCGTACAATTCAAATAAGTTTCTATTTTTTTGCCAACTATGATTTATTTGATTTTGATAAAAGAAATGAGAATATTTATATAACTGTAATACACCACATAATGCAAATTCAGCCATTGGAATGCTATATACCCCCCTCGCATTATTAATAACTATTTTATGCTTTTGAATATAATCGATTGGAACTCTATCAAATCCTGCACTTGTAAGTTGAATATATTTTAAATTAGTAAATTCTTCAATTCTATGATATAAAAAAAGACCATTACAAATAACTCCATCTACTTCTTGATAGTCACATGGTAATTTGTCTTTTTCATACTGTAGAAAAAAAACACTATGACCCATATTTTCAATTTCTTTAATGTGTTGTAATGCATCACTCCATGCTCCTGTAATTAATAAATTCATTAAAAATTACCCTTAATTTCTTCAATAGCATTTTTTATAAAAATATTGTTTTCATTAAAGAAATTACTATATTTAGATACTCTTTCTTCATATTCTCTAATTTCTCTTACTCCATTTACAAAAGTAGAACTAATCAAACCAATGTGGTTAATTTTATTCGTATTGCAAAAACTTCTAGAAAGAATCGCACATGTTGAGCCTAATCTATAATGCTCAGTAATAATATGTTCTGAAGGTAACATCCCTTTACCTAACGATGCTATACCTCCAAAACCGTATGGAATACCTTTTTGCTTAAACTTGAAGCATAGTTTTTCTACTGTGCCATCTACTAATAATTCGAACATAAATTTCTTTTTATATCCTAGACTTAAATCATTTAAACCTATAAATATTTCATCCAATCCATCTAAATTAAGAATTTCATCAATAACTTCTACTGCCCCAGGTGTTTCTAGAAGAGGCATTGTTTTTGCTCTTCCATCAACAAGGCTAATGAATGTCCTAACTTCATCTACTGTTTTAAAATAAGGTAGCATTAATACTTTTGCCCCATTTTCAATTGCTAAATCTATTTCTTCTTTTGAAGACATATAATTATCTAATTCATCATGAATTGGATTGACTCTAACTAGAAGTTCAGCTTGATTAATAGCATTCGAAATATTTTTTATATCTTCTATCGTATGATGAGACTGAACAGTATCCATACCACCTTGTCTAATATCTTTACCAATAAATTCCATATCCACAAATATTCTATCAACTCCTGCACTCTCTGCTATTTGAGCAATTTCAGGTCTGTTAGTTATATACATTAATTTCAACATTATCTCACCCCATTACTATTCTTCATCTTTTAAAGTACTATTTACAGCTGTAGCAGTTTCAGTTGTATTTTCATTGTCAGCATTAGTAAATACTTTAAAAATCGTCATAAAAAATATCTTAATATCAAGTAAAAAAGAAACATTTCTCACATACCAAACATTTAATTCAATTCTTCTAGGCCATTCGACTTCTTTTCTTCCATTAATCTGTGCCCAACCTGTTACACCTGGACGAATATCAAACATATGTTTTTGTTCATCATTATATTCTTCGTATTTCCATGGATGATATGTTAATGCTGGTCTAGGTCCAATAATTGACATATCTCCTTTTAGAATATTAAAAAATTGTGGTAATTCATCAATGCTAGTAGCTCTAATAATTTTTCCTACTTTTGTAACCCTAGAATCATTTTTCCCAGAATAAACGCCTGAACCTGTTTTTTCTGCTCCCACACACATTGATCTAAACTTATAGATTTTAAAAATATTACCATTTTTTCCTAATCTCTCTTGTTTAAATATTATCGGTCCCTTAGATTCAAGTTTAATTAATAAAGCTGTAATTAAAAAAACAGGACTCAATATGATTATTCCGATAGAACATAGAATTACATCGATTAATCTTTTCATATAATTTTTATACATTTTTTCCTCCATATCTTATTCAAAGAAACTTGGTTCTTTACCAAATTGTTTCTTATAATTTTCTTGCCAATCTTGTTCATTGTTATTCTCTTTCGGAATCAAGTTAATGATGATTTGATTGTTAAAAGCTTTAATAGATGTAATAGAGTTGTTGTTTGTTAATTGCTGATAAGCCTCTTTACCATTTGTATATTGGTATTGTTTATCATCAATAATACATATCACTTCTGATTCTATTTTTTCTAATATTTTAGTCACTCTTTATACCTCCTTTTTGAACATAAAAAAACAGGTTCATCGCCTGTTTTAGTCATATTTATGAGGTAGAAGATACAATTCCCCCTTACCCCAAATAATCTAGACTTTATGTTCAGAACTAATGTGTTATCAAGTTAACCTGAGTAACACTTAATTCTTGCTTATAAGTTCAACTCCTAGAATAATCTTTCTATCAAAGAAAGGTAAATCTAGTTGTGCTGTACAATGATGTTTCATGACTCTAACGATATAATCTTGATAATGTAGTAGGGGACCTTCTACAATAACTGTCTTCCCATTTTCTTGGTAACCAACAGATACTCTAGCGACATTATCTTTATCTAATACATTATTAAAGAACTCTATTTCTTTTTCTCTTAAAGCAGATACTTCAGCATTCTCTAATTGTTTAATCAGTCCATCATTCTTATCTTTCATAGACAATAAAAGATCATTAAAATCATTTTGTTTTAAATCTGACTTTACAAAGATATAGTTATCAAACATATCCTTAGTAGTCTTTTTCTTTGCTTGCCTATGAAATACTTCAGTTTTAGGAATAAAGGCAGTAAGTTCTTTTCTTTGATTCAAATTAGATAGTATTTTATTAGTTTTATTACTGAATACATATAAGACATACCAGTTCATCTTAATAATCAATCGCAACAAGTAGTTTTCCAGTAAGAATTTCTGTATCTAATGTTGCAAATCTTCTATATTTATCAACTTTTTTGATCATATCTTCTAAACCTACTAAAGGACCATCAGTTGGCACAAATCTTCGATCCACTATAACTCCTTTTGTATGTTTGACCGTATCAGTATTATCTAATAACTTTTCTAGTAAAGACTGCTCTTCACTAGTTAATGGATATGTATCTTTATACTCAAGTAAATCCACTAATCCATTAATCGTTTTAAAATACTCTTTAAATTGTTCATCAAAAGCTTCTTGATCAAGATCACTCTTGATAAATACATAGTCAGGATATATTTCCTTAACTATAAACTCAGCTGTTTCCCCTCTACCAAAACATCTTTCACTTTTAGGTATAAAGGCATTCATGTTCACTTGTTTGTTTAAAGTACTAACAAGTTTTTTAGTTCTACCAGTTTTGCATCTGGCTACGTACCAATACATTGTTACCTCCAACCCTTCCATTTTCGCAGAACACTATATTCTACGAACCGAATTATATCATAAATTGTTGTTGTTTCAAATAAAAAAGCGACGAATTGACAGTAATTATCAGGTATTTGAGCTATTAAGATAATAGTCTGTTTTATCTGATGATTTTAACAGTAAATAACTAATGTTTTTATAGTTCGATGTGTTTAAAAAAACAAATTAATAATGAAAAAATATTTGAAAATCGTTAGATAAAATTAATCAATTCTTATTTTCATCATAATAAATTTATTTGTGTTAATCATTTTATCCAAAATTAACGATAAATGAAATATTTATTCTTTTTGAGATAGCAATAATAAATTGATATTCTTTTAAGATTCTGATTTTTTCGTAGAATATAGTGTTCTGCGAAAAATAAAAAAAAGCGCTTATTTATAGTAATTCACTATAATTGAGCGCTTTTTCTATATGTATATTTTCCTGTTTATTCAAGGACGTTTATAAATCACAAATTCCTTTATTTTCTCCATAAACACTATACCAGTCTTGATT
>OCAE01000126.1_pt1 | contig 74094 bp, 89 predicted proteins | sample 1495581 | NCBI WGS metagenome assembly OCAE01 (sample SAMEA2580278, study PRJEB22360) | human gut metagenome | biome: human gut; feature: human-associated habitat; material: faeces | place: Denmark | collected 2008/2010 | reverse complement strand
TTTATCCCAACATGTTTAATTCACGCGTAGAAGAAGAAGAGCGGCTGTTTCGCGACTGGGATGCGATGGTGGACGATCCTGCCGCCGCCGCGAAGCTGCTAAAAGAATTACAGCCTCCAGTGTCGCAAGTGATTTCGCACTGTCGCATTAACTATCGACAATTGGTAGTAGCCGACCAACCGGGGCTGGTGCTGGATATTGCGCCGCTGTCGGATCATGACCTTGCATTCTATTGCCTTGATGTGACGCGGGCAGGGGATAATGGTGTTTTGGCTGCATTATTATTGCGGGCGCTATTTAATGGTTTACTGCAGGAGCAACTGACACAACAAAATCAGCGCTTGCCGGAGTTAGGTACGTTATTGAAACAGGTAAATCATTTGTTGCGGCAAGCCAATTTACCAGGGCAGTTTCCCTTGCTGGTGGGGTATTACCATAGCGGATTAAAAAATCTGATTCTGGTATCTGCAGGGCTGAATGCGACATTAAATACAGGTTCCCACCAAGTGCAAATCAGCAATGGCGTTCCGCTGGGTACCTTAGGTAATACGTATCTTAATCAGTTGAGCCAACATTGTGAGTCATGGCAATGCCAAATATGGGGGGCGGGAGGGCGCCTGCGCTTGATGTTGTCTGCGGAATGAACAATTGAGAGGCGTGCAAATGAAATTGGTTCACCCTCCCCGTGCTGTGAGTGCTACTATCAGCGCCAGATTTATTCGTATTTATCTTAATTATACCGACGCGCGTCCTTTTCAGACCAGAAGTTTGTCGCTGTACTGATATACTCGGATGCGATACAGAATGATGAACACGTTCAATACATGAACAGTCCAGGAGAGTTTTAAATGGCTGCCCTTAATTCAAAAGTCAAAAAAGCCGTTATCCCAGTTGCGGGATTAGGAACCAGGATGTTACCGGCTACGAAAGCAATCCCGAAAGAGATGCTACCGTTGGTTGATAAGCCATTAATTCAGTACGTCGTAAACGAATGTATTGCTGCGGGCATCACTGAAATTGTACTTGTAACTCACTCGTCTAAAAATTCTATTGAAAACCACTTCGATACCAGCTTTGAACTTGAAGCGATGCTGGAAAAACGTGTAAAACGTCAGCTGCTGGAAGAAGTGCAATCTATTTGCCCGCCGCATGTGACTATTATGCAGGTGCGTCAGGGTCTGGCAAAAGGTCTGGGCCACGCAGTATTGTGCGCGCACCCTGTGGTTGGCGATGAACCGGTTGCTGTAATCCTGCCGGACGTAATTCTTGACGAATACGAATCTGATTTATCCCGCGACAACCTTGCCGAAATGATTCATCGCTTTGATGAAACAGGTAGCAGCCAGATTATGGTTGAGCCGGTAGAAGATGTTACGGCTTATGGTGTTGTTGATTGTAAAGGCGTTGAATTATCCCCGGGCGAAAGTGTCCCGATGGTTGGCGTGGTTGAAAAACCAAAAGCTGATGTAGCGCCTTCTAATCTGGCCGTTGTGGGTCGTTACGTTCTTAGTGCCGATATCTGGCCTCTGCTGGCTAAAACCCCTCCGGGAGCGGGTGATGAAATTCAGCTGACAGATGCAATCGATATGCTGATTGAAAAAGAGACGGTTGAAGCTTATCACATGAAGGGCAAAAGCCATGACTGTGGTAATAAACTGGGCTATATGCAGGCGTTCGTCGAATATGGTATTCGCCATAATACTCTCGGCGCTGAATTTAAAGCCTGGCTGGAAGACGAGATGGGTATTAAGAAGTAACCTTCTGGCATTATCTGGTCAGAACGGCGCTGTATTAACAGCGCCATTTTTTTATACCTAATCCGGGTAAGGCTGAGCGAAGTACCAGTAAAAAAAATCCCGCCAATGGCGGGATTTTAAGCAAAGTATTTCTGAATTATTCCTTGATCAGGAAATCGTCCAGTTGTTTACCTTGCTCTTCCATCGCTTTTTTGATCACTGCCGGTGTACGACCCTGGCCAGTCCAGGTTTTAGTTTCACCGTTTTCGTCAACATAGCTATATTTAGCCGGACGTGCAGCGCGTTTAGCTTTGGTGCCAGATTTAACAGCAGCCATGCTATTCAGCAGTTCGTTCGGATCAATGCCGTCAGCGATCAGCATTTCACGATATTGTTGCAGTTTACGAGTGCGTTCTTCAACTTCAGCGGCAGCAGCGCTTTCTTCTTCGCGACGCTCGCTAACTACAACTTCTAATTTTTCCAGCATTTCTTCAAGCGTTTCCAGAGTGCATTCTCTTGCCTGCGCACGAAGAGTACGGATGTTGTTCAGAATTTTAAGTGCTTCGCTCATTGTAGTAATCTCAAACTTATATTGGGGTGGTTTGTTGAGCTAATAATAGAGCGATAAATTCAGTTGTGCAATAGCCAGGAATGTAAGGAATTCAAAATTGCGCTTTATTTAGTAACAGAATTAATTCTCCTGTCTTAAATTCCCCATGATGTTGGGCATAAAAAAGGCTTATTGGCGAGGGGGCTTCTCAGCAGCTGAGAGTAAAAATTCAAGATTCAGGTCACATTTTATGGTGTACAAATAGTATCTCTTTGCAGTGATTTCAACCTTTTGTATTAGTTTTGCTTACGTGAATTCGCTAATACAAGGTGAGAGTGGGTAGATTCAATAACAATATGGGAAGGGTTTCTTTATTGCCGTATGATGATAAGTGACATTGATAAATTTCATGAGCACTATTTGTGAAAGAGAGTGTATATACGCGTCCGAGCTCGGGCTGTATGGTCGATGGTTGTATGCTCTCTCACAACCTGCTACTTAAATTCAGGCGGCACTGAGCGGGCTTGCCCGCGCATTTATACGCCTTTGGGCGCAACGCTACACCGACACTTTCGTGAAATATGATACAATCCCGCGCATATTTATTTCCCCATGTGAGGGCCTTCGGTCAATGGCACAGCTATATTTTTACTATTCTGCAATGAATGCCGGTAAGTCGACTGCATTGCTGCAATCTTCGTACAATTATCAGGAACGTGGGATGCGTGCTGTTGTATATACAGCGGAAATTGATGACCGTTTTGGTGCTGGAAAAGTAAGTTCACGTATAGGTCTGTCGTCGCCTGCAAAATTGTTTAACCAAAATTCATCATTGTACGAAGAGATTCGTGCTGAAAATGAGCAGCAAAGAATTCACTGTGTACTGGTTGATGAGTCACAGTTTCTGACTCGACAACAGGTTTATGAATTATCTGAAGTTGTCGATCGGCTGGATATTCCCGTGTTGTGCTATGGCTTACGCACAGATTTCCGTGGTGAATTATTTGGCGGCAGCGAATACCTGCTTGCGTGGTCTGATAAGCTCGTTGAATTAAAAACCATTTGTTTCTGTGGGCGTAAGGCCGGCATGGTTTTACGTCTTGATCAGTCTGGAAGGCCCTATAACGAGGGCGAGCAGGTGGTTATTGGCGGGAATGAACGCTATGTGTCGGTATGCCGTAAACACTACAAACAGGCGCAGTCTGAGGGCTCTCTGACGGCGATACAAGAACGACACAGCCACGATTAACCCTGCAGGCTTCTGAGCGCTTATAAATACAGGGTAGGCCGGGACATTCGTCAATGTCCTCTACCCTGTCAGACTCTCTTCTGACGGCTATTCTCACATCTTCCTGAATACATCTCTTACCGTGCCATTCTATTCACATGGTTAAATTGGGGATCACTCAATTTTCATAACACAAGACGAAAAAAAACGGTCCCAACTGGGACCGTTTATGGTGAAACTAAAACTTATCTGAGAAAATTAAGCGGATTTCTTCGCTTTCTTTTCTGCTTTCGGTGCAGCTACTGCTTCAGTCTTAGCGGTAGTCTGGCCTTCGCTGTACTCACGACCGTAGTATGTATCCAGCAGGATCTGTTTCAGTTCAGCAATCAGCGGGTAACGTGGGTTTGCACCAGTACACTGGTCATCAAACGCATCTTCAGACAGTTTGTCCACGTGTGCCAGGAAGTCAGCTTCCTGAACGCCAGCTTCACGGATAGACTTAGGAATACCCAGCTCAGCTTTGATTTCTTCCAGCCAGCCCAGCAGTTTCTGGATTTTCGCGGCAGTACGGTCGCCCGGTGCGCTCAGACCCAGATGGTCTGCGATTTCAGCGTAGCGACGGCGTGCCTGCGGACGGTCGTACTGGCTGAATGCAGTCTGTTTAGTCGGGTTGTCGTTCGCGTTATAACGAATAACGTTGCTGATCAGCAGGGCGTTCGCCAGACCGTGAGGAATGTGGAACTGAGAACCCAGTTTGTGCGCCATTGAGTGACATACACCCAGGAAGGCGTTAGCAAACGCGATACCGGCGATGGTTGCTGCACTGTGTACACGCTCACGTGCTACCGGGTTCTTAGAACCTTCATGGTAGGACGCCGGCAGGTTTTCTTTCAGCAGTTTCAGCGCTTGCAGAGCCTGACCGTCGGAGAACTCAGAAGCCAGTACGGAAACGTAAGCTTCCAGAGCGTGAGTGACGGCATCGAGACCACCGAACGCACACAGGGACTTCGGCATATCCATCACCAGGTTGGCGTCAACAATCGCCATATCCGGAGTCAGCGCATAGTCTGCCAGCGGGTATTTCTGCCCAGTTGCATCGTCAGTAACAACCGCAAACGGAGTCACTTCAGAACCGGTACCGGAAGTGGTGGTGACGGCGACCATCTTCGCTTTCACACCCATTTTCGGGAACTTGTAGATACGTTTACGGATGTCCATAAAGCGCAGCGCCAGTTCTTCGAAGTGAGTTTCCGGGTGCTCGTACATAACCCACATGATTTTCGCGGCGTCCATCGGGGAACCGCCGCCCAACGCGATGATTACGTCTGGTTTGAAGGAGTTAGCCAGCTCAGCACCTTTGCGAACGACGGTCAGAGTCGGGTCAGCTTCAACTTCAAAGAACACTTCGGTTTCAACGCCAGCAGCTTTCAGAACGGAGGTGATCTGGTCTGCATAACCGTTGTTGAACAGGAAGCGGTCGGTCACGATCAGCGCACGTTTGTGACCATCGGTAATCACTTCATCCAGTGCGATTGGCAGAGAGCCACGACGGAAGTAGATAGATTTCGGAAGTTTGTGCCACAACATGTTTTCAGCTCGCTTAGCAACGGTTTTCTTGTTGATCAGGTGTTTAGGACCAACGTTTTCAGAGATGGAGTTACCACCCCAGGAACCACAACCCAGAGTCAGGGAAGGTGCGAGTTTGAAGTTGTACAGGTCACCGATACCACCCTGAGAAGCTGGGGTGTTGATCAGGATACGTGCGGTTTTCATCATCTGGCCGAAGTAAGCAACACGTTCTGGCTGGTTGTCCTGGTCAGTATACAGGCAAGAGGTATGACCGATACCGCCCATCGCAACCAGTTTTTCAGCTTTAATGACTGCGTCTTCGAAGTCCTTCGCACGGTACATTGCCAGTGTCGGAGACAGTTTTTCATGCGCAAACGGTTCGCTTTCATCGACAACCGTCACTTCACCGATCAGAATCTTAGTGGTTTCTGGTACGGAGAAGCCTGCCAGTTCAGCAATCTTGTATGCCGGCTGACCAACGATAGCTGCGTTCAGCGCGCCATTTTTCAGGATAACGTCCTGGACTGCTTTCAACTCTTTGCCCTGCAGCATGTAGCCGCCGTGAGTCGCAAAACGCTCACGTACTGCATCATATACAGAGTCAACCACGACGACAGACTGCTCAGAAGCACAGATTACGCCGTTATCGAAGGTTTTAGACATCAGAACAGATGCAACAGCACGTTTGATATCAGCGGTTTCGTCGATAACAACAGGGGTGTTACCTGCGCCTACGCCGATAGCCGGTTTACCGGAGCTGTATGCCGCTTTAACCATGCCTGGACCACCGGTCGCAAGGATCAGGTTGATGTCCGGGTGGTGCATCAGCGCATTAGACAGTTCAACGGAAGGTTGATCGATCCAGCCGATCAGATCTTTCGGTGCGCCAGCAGCGATTGCTGCTTGCAGAACGATGTCTGCTGCTTTGTTAGTTGCATCTTTTGCACGCGGATGCGGAGAGAAGATGATGGCGTTACGGGTCTTCAGGCTGATCAGTGATTTGAAGATCGCAGTAGAAGTTGGGTTAGTGGTTGGAACGATACCACAGATGATACCAATTGGTTCCGCAATGGTAATGGTACCGAAAGTGTCGTCTTCAGACAGCACACCACAGGTTTTTTCATCTTTGTAAGCGTTGTAAATGTATTCAGAAGCAAAGTGGTTTTTGATCACTTTATCTTCGACAATACCCATGCCGGATTCGGCAACGGCCATTTTCGCGAGAGGGATTCGAGCGTCTGCGGCAGCCAGAGCGGCGGCACGGAAGATTTTGTCAACCTGTTCTTGAGTGAAACTGGCATATTCACGCTGGGCTTTTTTTACGCGCTCTACAAGTGCGTTAAGTTCAGCGACATTAGTAACAGCCATGATGCTCTCCTGATAATGTTAAACTTTTTTAGTAAATCATCTGCTCGATACGAGAGTATAGACAGACCGACGAAAATTTGTGTAACGGTTTGAAAATCAAACGGTTAATTAACGTCCACTTTACTTTGATTTACTAAAAGAGCTTATACGCTAGTGCCAATTAACTCTAACGCGTTACCTCCAGGTGGCGTAAGCAAGATTACTCACTTCTGAGTAGTAATTGCGTGATCTGGATCAAAAATTCGCAAAGCTGACACCTTTCAGCAGGCCCTTTTAGCGTTTCTCGTCAAGTGTTAATAAATTGACGTAATGAATGCTAATAACGTTAGCATAATTAATACATATTAATAACACTGAGTATTGGTAGCGTATTTACGTAGATATACGAAGATAGAAGGTGAAGTATGCTGACAAAAGGCGTATCTTCAGCGCGGATTTTATCAATTTTTATGACTCATTTTATCCGGCTAACGCTTCGGAGCTAACCGTGATCCAAACGCTATTTGATTTTCCTGTCTATTTTAAATTTTTCATTGGGTTATTTGCGTTGGTCAACCCGGTAGGGATCATCCCTGTCTTTATCAGTATGACCAGTTATCAAACTGCTGCAGCGCGAAACAAAACCAACCTTACGGCAAACCTGTCAGTCGCTATCATTCTGTGGACTTCGCTGTTTCTTGGTGATGGTATTCTGCAACTTTTCGGTATCTCAATAGATTCGTTCAGGATTGCCGGCGGCATTCTGGTTGTGACTATCGCGATGTCAATGATTAGCGGAAAACTAGGGGAAGATAAACAAAACAAACAGGAAAAATCAGAAACCGCAATTCGTGAGAGTATCGGCGTTGTACCGTTGGCATTGCCGTTGATGGCGGGACCGGGGGCGATAAGCTCAACTATTGTTTGGGGTACGCGATATCACAGTGCGATTAACCTGTTTGGCTTTTTTGTCGCGATTGCGCTGTTTGCCCTGTGCTGCTGGGGGCTGTTTCGCATGGCGCCATGGCTGGTACGACTGTTGGGACAAACTGGCATCAACGTCATTACGCGTATTATGGGGCTACTGTTAATGGCCTTGGGTATCGAATTCATTGTTACAGGTATCAAATCCATTTTCCCTGGTTTGCTGGCCTGATATCTCTCTTCTGTACAAACGGAGTCGGTCCCGGCTCCGTTTCCTTTCATTATCAGTAAAACTTCTCACTAAAGTTGAAAATCAGCATAGTGATAATAAAAAATGCTGATGGTTATTCATTTGTTTATTCATTGATTTTATGAATGTAACGCTCATCCATCTGCCAGAGAGAGCCTGATATCGCTGTTATTTAATTAACATCATACTCTGGGGCTTGCTGTAGGATTATCGAAATGTTATTAGTTATTTCAGCGTTTTTTTCAGTTGAATGTGCTAATTAATAACCAATTGTTAAATTTATGTGCATTTTGACGTGGTGTTGACACCTGACAGGGTAGTTAACACCTGGATTGATGTAATTTATTGTTTTTCATGGGTTTATTATAGAAAACCTTCATTCGTAAGACTTTCTTTGTGAGATTTATTTCCAATAAAAGAGAATTGGTTAACAAATTTGTAAAATGTATTGGCGGTTAAGAAACGCATTTGATACTTTCCGGCCAGGTATTATGCAGAAGAATTCACGTTGATGAGAATCATTTGCAGTTAGTTTCTCTCAACAGGGTAATAGCGTGTTTCCGGCAGGGGAGGCACGTAGATAATCGACGTAAGGCAGTCATACGAACCGCCAGAATAAATAAAGTCGGTGATAGCAAGCAGTAAAACAAAAAACGACCTGACGGCAGAAAATCTCCGGTGCCGTACAGTGATCCTGACAGGATTAACAGTCTGGTTAAAAAACCAGCCATAATAATGAGGGAGTACAACACAATGACTAACATCACTAAAAAAAGTTTAGTAGCTGCGGGGATCTTAACTGCGCTAGTCGCTGGAAATGTTGCCACGGCGGCAGTAGTGCCAGCGGGTGTGCAGCTTGCTGAAAAGCAGACTCTGGTGCGTAATAACGGTTCGGAAGTGCAGTCACTCGATCCCCACAAAATCGAAGGTGTACCTGAATCCAACATTAACCGTGACCTGTTTGAAGGTTTATTAATCAGTGATGTCGATGGCAAACCATCGCCTGGCGTGGCTGAAAAATGGGAAAATAAAGATTTTAAAGTCTGGACATTCCATCTGCGTAAAGATGCTAAGTGGTCTGACGGCACGCCTGTTACCGCGCAAGATTTCGTGTATAGCTGGCAACGTTTGGCTAATCCAAATACTGCATCACCGTACGCCAGTTATTTGCAGTACGGTCATATCGTCAATATTGATGATATTATCGCCGGTAAAAAACCGATCACCGATCTCGGTGTAAAAGCTCTCGACGATCATACTTTTGAAGTCACCCTCAGCGAACCTGTTCCTTATTTCTACAAACTGCTTGTGCACTCTTCCGTTTCACCGGTTCCTAGAGCTGCTGTTGAAAAATTCGGCGAGAAGTGGACCCAGCCCGCTAACATCATTACTAACGGTGCGTATAAACTGAAAGACTGGGTTGTGAACGAGCGCATTGTGCTTGAGCGTAATACCAACTATTGGGACAACGCCAAAACGGTTATTAACCAGGTAACCTACCTGCCTATTTCTTCTGAAGTGACTGACGTTAACCGCTATCGCAGCGGTGAAATCGACATGACCTATAACAACATGCCGATTGAGTTATTCCAGAAACTGAAAAAAGAGATCCCGAACGAAGTCCACGTTGACCCGTATCTGTGCACCTATTATTACGAAATCAATAACCAGAAAGCACCGTTCAACGATGTTCGTGTTCGTACCGCCCTGAAGCTGGCGTTGGATCGTGACATTATCGTCAATAAAGTGAAAAACCAGGGTGACCTGCCGGCGTATAGCTTTACTCCTCCATACACCGATGGCGCGAAACTGGTTGAGCCAGAGTGGTTCAAGTGGTCTCAGGAAAAGCGTAATGAAGAAGCGAAGAAACTGCTGGCTGAGGCCGGATATACCGCTGAGAAACCGCTGACCTTTGACCTGCTGTATAACACTTCAGATCTGCATAAGAAGCTGGCTATTGCCGCGGCATCTATCTGGAAGAAAAATCTGGGTGCTAATGTGAAGCTGGAAAACCAGGAATGGAAAACGTTCCTCGATACGCGCCATCAGGGCAACTATGATGTTTCACGTGCGGGCTGGTGTGCGGACTATAACGAACCGACGTCCTTCCTGAATATGGTGCTGTCCGACAGCTCCAATAATACCGTCCACTATAAGAGCCCGGCATTTGATAAGCTGATTGCGGATACGCTGAAAGTGACGGATGAAGCGCAGCGCAGCGAACTGTATTCGAAAGCGGAACAGCAGTTGGATAAAGATTCTGCGATTGTACCGGTTTATTACTATGTCAATGCCCGCCTGGTGAAACCATGGGTTGGCGGATACTCCGGTAAAGACCCGATGGATAATATCCACGTTAAAGACTTGTATATTATCAAGCATTAATGGCAAGACGTGGGGCAATCATTTTTGCCCCACAGTGTCTTTTTTCTTCGAACTATTAATACCGCTTTACCTGAACGTCGGGGTTAAAGAGGTATAAAGGCACACGCCAGAAGGTACGGGCAATGTTAAAATTCATATTACGTCGCTGTCTGGAAGCGATTCCGACGCTGTTTATTCTTATTACGATTTCATTCTTTATGATGCGCCTTGCGCCCGGAAGCCCATTCACCGGGGAACGCGCGTTACCGCCAGAGGTACTGGCGAATATTGAAGCGAAATATCATCTTAACGATCCTATCTCGACGCAGTATTTCAGCTATCTGAAACAGCTGGCGCATGGCGATTTTGGACCATCCTTTAAATATAAAGACTACACGGTTAACGACCTCGTTGCTTCGAGTTTTCCGGTTTCTGCGAAGCTGGGTGCGGCAGCCTTTATTCTGGCGGTAATCGTCGGCGTTAGCGCCGGGGTGATAGCCGCGCTGAAGCAAAATACACGTTGGGATTACACGGTGATGGGGGTGGCAATGACTGGGGTAGTTATCCCCAGTTTCGTGGTCGCTCCCTTATTGGTCATGATATTTGCCATAACCTTGAAATGGCTGCCCGGCGGGGGCTGGAACGGTGGGGCGTTGAAATTTATGATCCTGCCAATGGTGGCCTTGTCACTGGCCTACATCGCCAGTATCGCTCGTATTACTCGTGGTTCGATGATTGAAGTGCTGCACTCTAACTTTATTCGTACCGCGCGCGCCAAAGGGCTGCCGATGCGGCGGATTATTTTCCGCCATGCGTTAAAACCTGCGCTGTTGCCAGTGCTGTCCTATATGGGACCGGCATTTGTCGGCATTATCACTGGTTCGATGGTTATTGAAACCATCTATGGTTTGCCTGGCATTGGTCAGTTGTTCGTCAACGGCGCGTTAAACCGCGACTATTCGCTGGTTCTGAGTCTGACCATACTGGTGGGTACGCTGACCATCGTGTTTAACGCGATTGTCGATGTGCTGTATGCCGTTATCGACCCGAAAATTCGTTACTGATACTGGAGCTCGCTATGATGTTAAGTAAGAAAAACAGCGAAGCGCTGGAGAATTTCAGTGAAAAGCTGGAGGTCGAAGGCCGCAGCCTGTGGCAGGACGCGCGTCGACGCTTTATGCATAACCGAGCTGCGGTAGCAAGCCTGGTGGTGCTGGTAATTATTGCGCTGTTCGTGACGCTCGCGCCGATGCTGTCGCAGTTTACCTACTTCGATACTGACTGGGGCATGATGTCCAGCGCGCCGGATACGGAATCAGGCCACTATTTCGGTACTGACTCGTCGGGACGCGACCTGTTGGTGCGCGTGGCGATTGGCGGGCGCATCTCGCTAATGGTCGGCATTGCGGCGGCGTTGGTCGCGGTGGTTGTCGGTACGCTGTACGGTTCTCTGTCGGGCTACCTCGGCGGAAAAATCGACTCGGTGATGATGCGTCTGCTGGAAATTCTCAACTCCTTCCCGTTCATGTTCTTCGTGATCCTGCTGGTCACCTTCTTTGGTCAAAATATCCTGCTGATTTTTGTCGCTATCGGGATGGTCTCCTGGCTGGATATGGCGCGTATCGTGCGTGGACAAACGCTGAGCCTCAAGCGCAAAGAGTTTATTGAAGCGGCGCAAGTGGGTGGGGTGTCTACCGCGCGTATCGTTATCCGCCATATTGTGCCGAACGTGCTGGGTGTGGTGGTGGTATACGCTTCATTGCTGGTGCCGAGCATGATCCTGTTTGAATCCTTCCTGAGCTTTTTGGGATTAGGTACGCAGGAGCCGTTAAGTAGCTGGGGCGCTCTGCTCAGTGATGGTGCCAACTCAATGGAAGTCTCACCATGGCTGCTGCTTTTTCCGGCAGGTTTCCTGGTGGTCACTTTGTTCTGTTTTAACTTTATTGGCGATGGCTTGCGTGATGCCCTCGACCCGAAAGACCGTTAAGGAGTGCAGCCATGAGCGTAATTGAAACCTCAACCGCGCCGCTCGCGCAACAACAGGCTAACGCACTGCTGAACGTAAAAGATTTGCGTGTGACGTTCGCTACCCCCGACGGCGATGTAACTGCGGTCAACGATTTAAACTTTTCTCTGCGAGCTGGAGAAACGCTGGGTATTGTCGGAGAATCCGGCTCAGGTAAATCGCAAACGGCCTTTGCCCTGATGGGCCTGCTGGCGGCTAATGGTCGTATCGGGGGCTCCGCTACGTTCAACGGATGTGAAATTCTGAACTTACCGGAACGTGAACTAAACAAACTGCGCGCCGAGCAGATCTCGATGATTTTCCAGGACCCGATGACGTCTCTCAATCCGTACATGCGGGTCGGGGAGCAGTTGATGGAAGTTCTGATGCTGCATAAAGGCATGAGCAAAGCGGAAGCTTTTGAAGAGTCAGTCAGAATGCTGGATGCGGTGAAAATGCCGGAAGCGCGTAAGCGCATGAAAATGTATCCGCATGAATTCTCCGGTGGTATGCGTCAGCGCGTAATGATCGCTATGGCGTTGCTGTGCAGGCCCAAATTACTGATAGCCGATGAACCGACCACTGCGCTCGATGTGACGGTACAGGCGCAAATCATGACGCTGCTGAATGAACTGAAAAGCGAATTCAACACCGCGATTATCATGATCACCCACGATCTGGGGGTTGTTGCCGGTATTTGCGATAAAGTTCTGGTGATGTACGCCGGTCGTACTATGGAATACGGCAGTGCGCGGGATGTCTTTTATAAGCCCGTTCATCCGTATTCGATTGGTTTGCTGAATGCCGTACCTCGTCTGGATGCAGAAGGGGAAGAGATGCTCACGATCCCGGGCAACCCACCGAACCTGCTGCGTCTGCCAAAAGGCTGTCCCTTCCAGCCGCGTTGCCCGCATGCGATGGAAATCTGTAGCAGTGCTCCGCCACTGGAGGAATTTAGTCCAGGCCGTTTGCGCGCCTGCTTTAAGCCGGTGGAGGAACTGGTATGAATGCGGTAACCGAACAACGTAAAGTGCTCCTTGAGATTGCTGACCTTAAAGTCCATTTCGATATTAAAGATGGCAAACAGTGGTTCTGGCAACCATCTAAAACCCTGAAGGCAGTTGATGGCGTAACCCTGCGACTGTATGAGGGCGAAACCCTGGGCGTGGTCGGTGAATCAGGCTGCGGGAAATCGACCTTTGCCCGTGCGATTATCGGCCTGGTGAAGGCCACCGATGGAAAGGTTGCCTGGCTGGGTAAAGATTTACTCGGCATGAAACCCGATGAGTGGCGGGAAGTACGCAGCGATATCCAGATGATTTTCCAGGATCCGCTGGCATCGTTAAACCCGCGCATGACCATTGGTGAAATCATTGCCGAACCGCTGCGAACTTATCATCCGAATCTTCCTGGTCAAGAAGTCCGCGATCGTGTGAAAGCGATGATGATGAAGGTAGGATTACTGCCCAACCTGATTAACCGCTACCCACATGAGTTTTCAGGTGGCCAGTGTCAGCGTATTGGTATTGCCCGCGCGCTGATCCTCGAACCGAAGTTGATTATCTGCGATGAACCCGTTTCGGCGCTGGACGTGTCAATCCAGGCCCAGGTGGTTAACCTGCTGCAACAACTTCAGCGAGAAATGGGATTATCGTTAATCTTCATTGCCCACGACCTCGCGGTGGTTAAACATATCTCCGACCGTGTGCTGGTTATGTATCTCGGACATGCGGTGGAATTAGGGACCTATGACGAGGTGTACCATAACCCGCTGCATCCTTATACCAAAGCGCTGATGTCTGCGGTGCCGATCCCCGATCCGGATCAGGAAAGGAACAAGGTTATCCAGTTGCTGGAAGGCGAGTTACCGTCCCCGATTAACCCTCCTTCCGGTTGCGTGTTCCGTACGCGCTGCCCGATTGCAGGGCCGGAATGCGCAAAAACGCGCCCGGTTCTCGAAGGAAGTTTCCGACACGCAGTTTCCTGCCTGAAAGTAGACCCGCTATAATTCCGAGGGCTGACAAAAGTCAGCCCTTTTTTTGGTGAGGTATCTGTGCCAGGTTTAGTCTCTTCTGTCCGCCGCGCGCTCTTTCGCAAATTATTCGATTTAAACACCCGTTCAGGGCGTCGCTTTGAAGGTATGTGCGCGCTATTCGCCTTGCTCAGCGTTATTGTTATCTTCATTGAGTCCGGAGTAGGGACGCAATACCATTTAACATTTGAGGAATGGCGCGTTTTTGTCTGGCTGGAGATCTTTATTACTCTGGTCTTTACTCTCGAATATCTTCTGCGCTTATGCTGTTGGGCCAATCCCGCCAAATATGTGTTTAGTTTCTGGGGGATAGTTGACCTTGCCACCATCCTGCCGCTGTATGTGATGTGGCTATGGCCGGAAATCAGTCTGAGTTATGTTTTCGCCTGGCGGGCGATGCGTGTCCTGCGCGTACTGCGTATTCTCAAGCTGTTGCGCTTTATGCCTTCTCTACGGGTGTTCTGGAATGCGTTAAAAAGTGCCCGACATCAGCTGATGTTGTTCTATTCCTTTATCGCCATTCTGATGGTGGTTTTTGGTGCGATGATGTATCTGATTGAAGGGCCAAAATATGGATTTACTACGCTGAATGCGTCGGTGTATTGGGCGATTGTTACTGTAACCACCGTCGGCTATGGCGATATCACCCCGCACACCCCGTTGGGGCGCATGGTGGCGTCCGTGCTTATCCTGATTGGTTACTCGGTGATTGCGATACCGACGGGATTGATTACCACGCACATGAGCAGTGCGTTCCAGCATCGCGGGCACCAACGAAAATGTCCCCAGTGTCAGCAGGCGCAGCACGAACATAGCGCGCAGTTTTGTAACCGTTGCGGAAGCAAACTACCGGGCTAAAAATGAAAAAAGCTGCGAGAGCAGCTTTTTTGTTTGATTATTCGCGCCAGAGAATATGGCAGAGCTTATGATCTTTTTCGCGACATAATAAAACGCGCGCAAAAATATCGTTAATCTCGCCGTCTTCTGTATCTGCCAGACCAATCACCACTTCGGCAAAGAAATCAGGGTTCAGGTCAAAATCAACATGCTCCTGCCAGTCTTCTGCCGGATCGAATAACTCGGCACCGCCGCGTTCTTCAAACTGCAAATTGAACAGAATGATATCTGCCGGATCGAGGTTATCCGCAGCCAGTTCGAGAAAAATGTCGTAAGCCTGCTCAAGCGTTTCGTCTTCGGTCAGGCGATTGTTCAAATCCATATCCATAATGACTACCTGTTTACTGTCTGATGGGCACGTTTTACAGCAACGGACTAAAGAAGTAAAACAGTCGCTCTGCTATCCGCTGCCAGAGTGGTCGTTTTACCCACAAACGGGCATCAAGCAGGCGGGAACGCGAAATATAATCATCCTGCCCGGCGGCGAGATCCCCGCCGAATCCAGCATCGTCAATGACCAGCGTGATTTCAAAATTGAGCCACAGACTGCGCATATCCAGGTTAACGGTACCGACCAGGCTCAGCTCGCCATCGACCAGTACGCTCTTGGTATGCAGCAGGCCGCCTTCGAACTGATAAATTTTAACGCCAGCTGCCAGCAACTCAGTGAAAAAGGCCCGGCTTGCCCAGCCAACCAGCAGGGAATCATTCTTACGCGGAAGAATGATACTGACGTCGACCCCACGCTGTGCTGCCGTACAAATTGCATGCAGCAAATCGTCGCTGGGAACAAAGTAAGGCGTGGTCATAATTAAATATTCGCGCGCTGAATAAGCTGCGGTTAACAGCGCCTGATGAATCAAGTCTTCTGGGAAACCAGGACCCGAGGCAATTGTGTGAATGGTGTGCCCGCTGGCCTGCTCAAACGGCATGATATTGACGTCCGGTGGCGGGGGCAAAATGCGCTTTCCGGTCTCAATTTCCCAGTGGCAGCACAGGACGATGCCCATAGCGGTGGCTACCGGGCCTTCCATTCTTGCCATTAAATCAACCCATTGCCCAACGCCTGCATCTTGTTTGAAGAAGCGCGGATCGACCATGTTCATGCTGCCGGTATACGCAATGTAGTTGTCGATCATGATCATTTTGCGATGCTGACGCAGGTCCATACGGCGTAAAAATACACGCATCAGGTTCACCTTCAGCGCTTCTACAACCTCGATACCTGCGTTACGCATCATCGCCGCCCAAGGGCTGCGGAAGAACGCCACGCTGCCGGCGGAGTCCAGCATCAGGCGACAGTGAATGCCTCGCCTCGCGCCAGCCATTAACGACTCGGCTACCTGATCGGCCATACCACCCGGCTGCCAGATGTAGAACACCATCTCTATGTTGTGGCGCGCCAGTTGAATATCACGGATCAGCGCCTGCATCACGTCATCTGAACTGGTGAGCAGCTGCAGCTGATTTCCCTTAACGCCGGCGATTCCTTGACGACGCTCGCACAGTTTAAATAAGGAGGAGGCGACGCTGCTGTTTTCCTGCGCAAAAATATGCTTACAGGCTTTAAGATCGTTCAGCCACTTGGCCGTTGACGGCCACATTGCCCGGGCGCGTTCGGCGCGGCGTTTACCCAGGTGGAGCTCACCGAAGGACAGATAAGCAATGATCCCTACCAATGGCAGAATATAGATGATCAAAAGCCAGGCCATTGCGGAGGGCACTGCGCGTCGTTTCATTAGAATGCGTAATGTTACGCCAGCAATGAGTACCCAGTAACCCAGAATGACCAGCCAACTCACCACGGTGTAGAAGGTTGTCATAAATTTAAAAATCCTTTTGAAAGCGTATTGTTAAGAGTTTACGCATCAGGATTAATCTGGCAAATAAAAACACGGGAAAACCGCTGGTCTGCATTCGGTGTGGCGTTATAATGGTCACTCAGTGACTGAAAGAGTAGTAAACATGAAGCGTAGTAGAACGGAAGTGGGACGCTGGCGGATGCTACGTCAGGCTAGCCGCCGTAAAGCACGTTGGCTTGAAGGACAATCGCGTCGTAATATGCGTATCCACACTATCAGAAAGTGCATTCTCAACCATCAACGCAACTCGTTGCTGTTTGCGATCCACAGCATCTGATCCCAAAAGGGCACCGCTGGCGGTGCCCAATGTCTGTTTTTGTTTTGTTTTTAAAATACTTTTTTGTATTGTCATTCAGCCCATTTCGAAGAATTTCGCATAAAAACGTTCTGTTACGTTGAACCCTTCTGCCGCCTGCCTTTCAGCCTTCCAATTATCACACTCCGAGTACAAGTGTTACATTGTGGGTATCTTTGAGCAATGAGTTTTGTGTACACTTTTGCGTACTCAAAAGCCAAATGTGTACCTATTCAATGATCACTGACACAAAGCTCAGGAAGGCCCTTGGCAAGAAACGCGATGATATCGAAATTATTTCAGATTCTCACGGACTCAACGCAAGAATCAGTCTGGCCGGAAAGGTCTCTTTCTTCTACCGGTACAGATGGGCAGGCAAAGCTGTAAAACTCAATGTCGGCGATTATCCAGCAATGAGTATTGCTCAGGCAAGGGAAAGGCGTCAGCAATTCAGAATCTGGCTTACTGAAGGACTCGATCCCCGAGAGCAAGTAAAGCTGGAGAAATTGACCCGCGAAGGTTCCATGGCCGTATCGGAAGCATTCAATTATTGGATCGAGAAACACTGCATCGCTAATCAACTGACAAAGACAGGTTATTATCAGTTGGTATTTGCCAAGCATATCGCCGAACCGATGCGAAACGTCAAAGTCGACAATTCGACAAAAAGGCACTGGATAGATGTTTTTGATCAGATTGAAAGCAGGGTGATGGCTCATTATATGCTTTCGCTGTGCAAACGCTCATTCAGGTTCTGTATTAACCGAGGCGTAATATCGACCAATCCGCTCGAGGGATTGCTACCCACTGACGTTGGCCAAAAACCGAAAAAGAGAACGCGGCGCTTGGATGATCGTGAGCTGGTGGCTATTTATCGGTGGCTGCAAAACCGCATGTCCATAGAGTCCGTGTTTCTTGTGAAATTTATTATGTTGACCGGCTGTAGGACGGCAGAGATTCGGTTAAGCGAAAGGTCATGGTTCAAGCTGGATGAAAATGAATGGATAGTTCCTGCTGGAAGTTACAAAACGCGAGTGCACATGAGAAGGGCTCTTTCTGATGCTGCGGTGGGACTGGTAAAAAATCATCTTGAGAAGATCAACACAAAGCATTTAGTCACTTCACAGCGCTTATTGGATGGGGAAATTAAAGACGTCCCGGTTCATCCGCCAGTTGCTTCGAACTACGCCAGGTATATTTGGTCAGAATCCGGCATGGAGCCCTGGTCTCTCCATGATATGAGAAGAACAATCGCAACAAATCTTTCAGAACTTGGCTGTCCGCCGCATGTGATTGAAAAGTTACTTGGTCACCAAATGGTTGGCGTGATGGCGCACTATAACCTGCATGACTACATCGATGATCAAAAACACTGGCTCCACGTTTGGCAGAGCCATCTTGAAAACATCATCGGTGAGCCGTTCAGTTAATTGGCTGTTTCACACCTTCCCACTCTTTGACTGACTCCGACTTCCAGCGGTTAGGGTTACCGGGGAAGTCCGGGGCGGGGAACGGCTTCGCAAAACCCCGCGGCATCGTGTCTGTGCTTTGCCATGACCAAAGGGTTTTACGTGAGATTTTGTATCGACTGGTCAGGTCTGACGTCAGCAAAATATCATCCATCGTTTTTCTCCAATGGCCCGAACTGGGCCATTTCCAAAAGTAATATCAAGAAACCTGACCCGGCAGCGCGCGCAAACGACGCATACCTGTCATTGCTGTGGCCACGTAGCTAGCCTTACGGTTCACCACTTCCACCCAGACCTTCACACCTTCAACTCTCACCGTGTACGTTTCCTTCATCTTGCTGCGGCCATAGTCGCCGTAACGTTCTGCATGAGTGGCCAGTGCTATGTCGCATGCCTGACGCGCTAACGGGGATTGCTGATTTGCACGGTTAATTAGTCGCATTACATCTCCTCAGTGGGAGGGCGAACCCTCCCAACCCAGTTAGCCAACGTATTCCGGTTTCATATCCGCCAGGGTGATGCTGAACTGATCGTGCAGCTCGTCGCCCAGATGACGTTTCGCAGTTGCAAGAACTCGCTCAACTTCCCCAAACCGTTCAGCTGCATCCGGTTCGTCCGGAGACGGCAGGGAGTTGATCGCGGCCTCAACCTTGTTACGTGAATCAACCAGGTAATAGCGTTTCACTGCCTTATTCTTCAGCTCGGTGAACAGGGCTGATCCGAGTGTGGCCTTCGCGCTTTCGATATCAGCGCGCAGTGCTTTTGCACTATCAACATCCTGAGCGGCATCGATTCGTTCGCGGAAATCATCGGCAAGAGAGTCGATATTTACCGACGATTCCTGTGCGCTTTGCGTGGTTGTGACGGTGTCACCTGAAATATCGGCCAGGCTAACGCGTTGCGGCGCCGGGTTAATCTCTTTCTCAGTGCGTGGCTCAACTTCATCTGGACTGTAGACGCCGAGGATGACTTCTGGGCAGTACAGGCGAGCCCAGTACTTCACTGCCAGATAAGCGATCTGCTGCTTCGGCGCTGTTTTCCACAGTGGCGAGTTACGTATGGTGATATCTGCCAGGTAGATTGGCTCGCCCCAGGTAATTTCTTCTTCTCCGCGCAGTACGGCGCCAACCCGGATAAACAGACCTAATTCATCACGACCGTCTTTTTTCCCGGCGATCTTCTCCCAGTCACCGCCGTACTCGTAATGGAAGCGGCCAATAATGGCGCTGGAACTGGAGATCACTGCGTTAACCAGCTGCGCTTCGTAACCCAGCACACCGTTGACCAGGTGTGTTTTCTGGGCAACTGCATATGGGTTCATTCCCCACTGCATAGCCTGCATGACGATAGCCATACAGTCGGCGGGTTTCCCCGCAAGGTGTTTGGGGACGGTGACGACAGACTGCGCCATCAATTCAGCAAAAGAGGTAAGCTGGCCGAGTGCCTGCACGTTGAACACAGCGTTGCTGGCGGAAATGGTGTTTGGTGCCTGCTCGGTCGTAATGATGTTGGTATTTTGCATGGTCAAATCCTCCATTAAGCCAGACGCAGCGCTTCAAGGCAGCGCAGGTCGAAGTCGTTCAGTTCGTCGGTGTAGTCTTCGGTTATCGGTGCAGACCAGCAATCGGTGTCATACGCATTTGCGAGTGCACGCATGGTGCGCTGATACTCCAGCAGCCCGAGGTCGAGCAAATCTTCCGATGCCTCAATTACCGCCACCCAGTGGTAGCCCTCGTCTTTGTTGACGAAGATCCAGAAGAACTGATCAAAGTCGGCAACGGAGCAATACATGCCAGCGCTGAGGTGGTAGTCGCGGTCGATGATTTCCCGGTGCAGTTTGGCGCGCAAACCGTCTTGCTTAACGCGTCCCATGCTGATCGTCTTCAGGTCAACACCGATACGAACGCCGTTGATTTCAACCTCAAGGTCAGGGCGCACACGGACTTCCAGACCGGTTTCGTCGTCCATCCCGAAATAACTGGTTTCCACTGAACGGGAAGGATGGCGCAGCAGTTTCCCGGCTGATTCATGATTCAGTAGGGCTTGCTGAATTGCCGTGGCCAGCGTCAGTTGTTCTCTGGACAGGATGGTTTTCCCATCAACGCTATCACGCCATTGCTGCTCAAATTCATCAGCGAAAATGGCCTCCGGGCTGACCGCGCGTATCGCCGCCTGAAGTTCTTCTTTCTTACCGGTGAGCTTCAGTTGCTCGGCCTTTGGCTTATCCGCGTTAAATTCTCGAATGAACGCCTTCATGGAGTCGGTGGTGGTAAACGCCTCAGCCGGAATACCTGGGAATACCGCAAACTCTTCGTGGAGCTTTTCGGGCTCCAGGGCCAGGGTGTGCGCCAGGCTACCTAACGTCAGCGCCTCGCTGCTTTCGCGACGGATAGTCTTGGTCACGTGACGGCCGTGATAGAACATCAGGCTGACACGTGCGTCTTTCACCTGGGTTGAGCTGATACCGTTCGCTGCGTGATAAACCTCGTTCGACAATCCTTCATAGCGGCCTGGCTCAAAGTAAGCAGGGTACACAACAGCCGGTTCGTCAGAATGAGATTCTGGCTTGATTTGTGCCGCAACCGGTTCGGTTTGGTTTACAAAATCGCTATTTTGGGCGACAGAATCCGCATTCTGGTTTACATCGGCTTGCTGGCCGGTATGTGACTCTTCACCAGTTTCCAGACTGCTTTCGCCTGACTGCTCTTCATCACTGACAGTTTCTTCCATCTGCACATTGCTGGTGGTTTCCTTATTAAGTGGTGAACGGTCATCTATTTGTTGGGCGGTTAATGCGAGGTCTTCTGTGATCCATTTCGGGTCTGTAGGGTCACTAATCCCCTCGACATATTCTCCGCGGGAAGCTGCAAGAATTTTGTTTACCTCTTCGGCCGTTACTTTTTCCTGTTTCATAGGTACAGGCATAGACGAACGACCGCAGGCTATATCAACGAGCAATGGATCTGGGTTGGCGTGGTCGGTTTCCGTAAGTACTCTATTCAAATATTCTTGGTGTTTTACAGGATCAGCATAAAGCCCCTCTGGTGTGGTTTTTACTGTTGCGATGATGCAGGCACGTGAGTAGTCCAGGCCACCAGGAATTGAAACGAATCTCTCTCGAGTCGCCAGCCATTCGGGATCGTCCATCTTATTCATGATGGAGTTTGCCTGTAGTTCTATATCCAGAGGGACGTTGTAAATATCAAATTCGCGGTCACGGGCACGTAACGCCAGAGCAATCTCATGCTCCAGACCGAGAATGGTTTGCGGGAATTTTCGGTCAGAGACAATGCCGCCGCCGGCGTTCGCACCTGAAGGTGTGCGATTAATGGTTGTTACACGATTGCCTTTCTGCCATTCCTTGACCAGCAGGCCGCGATCGATGTATTCAGTTTTGAACCACACCGTCAGGAACTGGATAACTGTTGCCAGCTCCGGTTTCTTACCGTCGACAGGGAAGACTTTCTTAACGGCATTCACGACTTTATGAATATCGTGCTCAATGGCTTTTTTGAATGCCTCCACATTCTCAGCAGCCAGCAGCAGGTTCTGGATGTACGTGTCATCAGTGTCCATCTCAAGGCGGACAATCTCTTTTTTCTGCGCGGCATCGACGTGATAGAGATATTCACCATTACCGATGAACTGAGCCAGTACGCGCTGACGGAATGGCAGGGTGGCTACGACGATCAGGTTCGGCTGCTCTGGCTGCTGAGATTGTTCTTCGGGACCGACTTCATCACCAACGCTGGTGGTTTCAGTTTTGAGCAGAGGAAACTTTCCACTGCGCCAGTCTTCAACCAGTTGATTGCGATCACCTGCTTCTGCGTTCACCCAGTCAGACATGAAAGCAGCGATCACTTCAGGTTCATGCTCTTCACCCTGTTCGAAGATGTCTTTAATCGCCTGAATCATTTTCCACTCAGCATTCAGACTGAGTTCGCCAATTTCAGGAACATCATTTTTAACCTGCAGCAAGTTCTGGAGATAGGTATTGCTTTCGTCCAGTGACATTTCGCTGGCAGCCAGCTGCTGCTCTTTAGTGACGTGAGTCTGGTATTTATCGCTCATCAGATGGAAGGCAAAACGGACTGCTGGAGTGCGGTTTTCTAACGATACATTCTCGTCAGATGTCGCTACTTCATCGGTATTTTTTACATCGGCAGGGATAGTGGTGACAACGTCGCCAGCGGCCTTTGGCAGCCAGATGCGCCCGTCGTCCTGCAGTTCGTAACGATCACACCAGGTGAAATCAACTTCACCTTCTTCCGGAAGGTCATCAACAACTGGGAAGTCAGTGCGGATAGGCTTGGCGTAGTCCTTACCACGGCCGGTTTCGATGCCAGCGTCTTCCAGAGCAACGTCCAGCATCAGGTTGGCGCGAGCCTCAGTTTTTGCAGTGAACCAGACAAAAGCATCAGGCTTTCCCGACTTTTGTGTGGCTTTAACTACATATGGAAATTCCATGTGAGATCCTCATTTTTGGGTGTTAGAATCCCCGGACCATTGATAGCGCCCATTGGGTTAACTTTGGTTTTGATGTTGTTTCCGGTGTAACTTTGGTCGGTGGCACCGGACGTAGATCCCGCCTTGCGCGGGTTTTACGTTAGCCTTCGTGAGCCATCTGGTCGTGCGAAGCGCAACGTTTGGAACAATACTCTTTCTCTTTGCGTGCCAGCTGTGAGCCGTTGCGATAGAGAAGGGTGCTTTTGATTACTTCTTCCGGTTTAACCGGCTTGTTGCAATAACCGCATTTGGTCTGCATCATCATTTCCTCAGAACTTAACGTCTGCCTGAGCAGGTAATTCTTCACTACTGATGATCCTTTCAACTGGGTAGCAGCTACCTGAAACCTGCTGCTCAACAGCTGCCTGCTCACATTGCTGCTGGTCGCCATAAACACCCAGTACAACATCCTGATAATCACCGTTGGTCATGCCAATGGTCAGCACTAACGCGAAAAGAGTGTTCATCAGTGCGTACCAGCCAGAACCAGATTCGGTTCAATGGTGCGGGAAGCATACGGGCGGCGGATGTGGCGCAGGTTGCCCTGCGGTTCGTGCCAGTACATGCTTTCGCGGTAATCAAAAGAGACCAGCCATGCTGCGCCGGTGCGCTGGTTACGCATTGCAACTGCGCGGCCGCTGTTTGGTATTGTGTGGTTGTTTTGCATCTCAATCCCCTCTTTGCCCTTGTCGCCAGGCTGGCGGAACGTTTCTTGAACCTGACAACGATGCGCTTGTTGTCGATGTCAGTAACAATACAAATGAAAATTGCAATATGCAAGCGAAATGAAAATAATAATTTCAATTGATGGCGTGAAAATGCAATCAACTGACTGATTGCATTAAAAAGAAGGGGGGATTTTACTTCTGAATACTTTGAATGATGCTAGACACATCATCTTTGAGGAGATCAAGCTCTCTCAAGGTAGCCTTGGCATGCACTATCAAACGTAGCTTTTCAGCTTCTGGCATTTGATTGAACAACGTAAGCAGTGCGATTTCTTTTTCATCCAGTTGCCGCGGTGGCTCATGCACCCCAGCATCTTCACCTTCGGTATTTGGTGGCATGAAAAACCAATGTTCGGGCTTTCCAGCAGCTGCAGCGAGACGCTTTAAGCGCTCACCTCTTGGAGCTGACTCTCCTTTGGCCCATTGCTGCACTGCCTGGGGAGTAACCATCGCTCTCCGGGCTATATCTGACATGTTCCAACCGAACTCATCTCTGACGAGCTGAAGTCGGTAGGCAAACGCTTCGTTGGGTGCTTTTTTCATGTCTTCCATTCTACAAGGTAGCCTTTCATTCCGCATTGCAAAGATTATTTTCATTCAGGATTGAAAATATTTTTTTCATGTTGTAATCTTGAATTTCAATATCCGAGGGTTGCATATGACAAATTCCATTAAACAACGTGTTTGTGCGGTTATGACGCAAACAGAAATAGCGAAAAATCTTGGCACTACGTCTCAAGCGGTCAGCCTTTGGTTAAACCACGAGGTTCCTGCGCACCGCGTGCTTCCAATTTGCCGTTTACTCGATTGGAAAATCACTCCGCATGAGGTCCGTAGTGATATTTACCCAAACCCAACAGATGGTTTGCCACGTTAGGAGGCTTAATCATGCAGACACTTACTTATCAGAATGATAGCGATATTACTCAAGGGGTAATGATAAATCGCGCTCAAGCACGCAGGGGGCCGAGCCACGAAGATATTCGTGATGCGGTTCGCTCCTGGGCTGGTGCTGATGGTCAGGACGTAGTTACTGCTCTGATCATCGAAGAGTACCAGGCGCAGGGTGGTGACGACATCACTTTCCCTGATGATCTCTGCCGAAAGCGCCAGAAGCTTTTCCGCTTCCTCGATAACCATTTCAACAGCGAGCGGTACCGCGAGAACGTTCGCCAGCTGACTCCCGCAATCCTCGCAGTTCTGCCGATTGAATACCGCAACCGCCTGCTGCCAGAAGACAACATCATGGCTCGCCTGGCACGTATGGAGAAGGAAACCAGCGAAGCGAAGATAGCTGTCGCAATGGATGCGCCGCGTCATCAGAAGCTGAAAGAGCTGAGCGAGGGGATCGTGGAGATGTACCGCGTTGACCCTGGCTTAACCGGTCCGCTGATGGAGATGGTGCAGTTGATGCTGGGGGTTGTATGACGGGTTTAAAAATGGCGAAAGCCGCGGTGCTCGAACACCAACGGCCTTCAGGTGCAAAAACGGAAAGTGATTGCGGGGAACAGTATGTCAAATACCGCTGAAATATTCAAATTCCCCACACAGCAGGGGAAACAGGAGAGCAGCATGGCTGATCTGGAGAAAGGCTATTTGCGCCTGGCCAACCAGATTCAGGATGCCCTGTGTATCGTCGAACTATCCGGGCGTGAGTTTCGGGTGCTGAATGCTATCGTTCGTCTGACCTATGGCTGGTCTAAGAGTTCTGACCGCATCGCCAATAGCCTCATTGCAGATAAAACGACGCTGAAGGTGAAGCACGTCTCTGAGGCCGTGTTGAGCCTTGCCTATCGGAACATCATCATCCTGCGCCGCATTGGGCAAACCAGATACATAGGGATTAATACCAGCCTGGATAAATGGGCGTATACCAAGCCAAATTGCATGAAGTGTCCAGCGGTGTTTCCTGCTGCTGAAGTTGTTACATGGGTAATTACCATCCCCGAATTCAGGGATAGCAATTTTACCCATTCAACCATCCCTGAAAACGGGGATAACCATCCCCAAAAACAGGGAGAGGTATCCCTGAAAACAGGGAACACCAAAGACATTCTTCCAAATACAAATATAAATACAGATCTAACCCCCTCTAATCCCCCAAAGGGGAGGGGTAAGTTTGACCCGTTGACGATTCCCGTTCCTGAGTGGCTTGATTCTGTGTCCTGGAATGAGTGGGTTGCCTACCGCCAACAGTCTGGCAAAGCCATCAAGACCGAAATGACGGTCACCAAAGCTTTCAAGTTGCTCAAGGCTTGCCTGGACGAAGGGCATGACCCGGTTGATGTGATCAACACCAGTATCGCCAACGGATACCAGGGACTGTTCAAACCGAAGTTCGCTCTCAACGACCGCAAAACGGGGAGGGATGTGAACCGCATTTCCGAGCCAGATAAAACCATCCCAACCGGATTCAGGGGGTAACGGTGAAAAACATTGTTAATTCCGGCAGCGCTCTTGAGCGCCTGAAAAAACTCATTCCGCCAGGCGTTCAGCCGAAGTTCACCAGCGCAGCAGAGCTGCTGGCGTGGCAGCGGGAAGAAGGCCTGAAACATTGCGAAGAGTTGGACAAGCTGAATCAGAAAGCGCGCACAGAGAAAATCTTCGGCCGCTCAGGAATTCAAAGCCTGCACCGCAGCTGCACGTTCGCCAACTACGAAGTGTCCGGGGAGCAACAGCGCAAGGCCTATACCATGGCAAAGAGCTACGCGCAGAACTTTGGAGCCGGCTTTGCGAGTTTTGTATTCAGTGGCGGTCCTGGTACCGGGAAAAACCATCTGGCAGCGGCAATCGGGAATCATCTCCTGTCCGGTGGGCAATCTGTGTTGGTGGTGACAATCCCTGATCTGATGCTGCGCGTTCGCGAGTGCTACGACGGTGGTCAATCCGAGGCTTCACTTTTGGATGACCTCTGCAAAGTCGATCTGCTGGTGCTGGATGAAGTCGGTATTCAGCGCGGTAGCAACGGGGAGAAAGTCATTCTGAATCAGGTTATTGACCGTCGGCTGTCATCAATGCGCCCGGTTGGCGTTCTGACGAATCTGAACCACGACGAACTTCTCGGCGCGTTGGGTGCGCGGGTTATCGATCGCCTCCAGATGGATGGCGGGATGTGGGTGAACTTTGACTGGGGCAGCTATCGCAAGAACGTTAGCCATCTCCGGATCGTTAAATAACCGCGAGGGAAAATCACTATGGCAAGCAAATCACTGTGGGCAATTGTCGATTTCCTTCGGGTTAACCAGACCATAACCCCGCGTCAGGTTCAGAACCTGCTGGGATGCGACTGCAAGAAAGCACACAACCTGCTGCTTCACCTGGTACGTAGGGCAGTAGTTATTCGCGCTGGGGAGCCACATCACCCGGTCTATTCGCTGCAACTAGGCGGGGAACTGAATATCAAGCAGATCAAATCGAACATGAGAAAAAACATGGTTACTTCAGTATGCCGTACAAGTCCGGCGATGAAGCGGGTTCTGGCATTTTACGGGAGAGCATCAGTATGACCACTAACAACCACCCGGCGAACGGTCCTGTATCACTCAATCGCCTGCACCAGATAAGAGAAATACTCAGCAAAGCAGCAGCACAAAGCGACGGCGGCAATCTCGGCTACGCAATGGCTGATGCTGTGAAGGTGTTTAATGGGGTTCTGGAGTCGATGGCCCGCGAACAAGTACGCCGTGAACATGCAGCGTGGTCACTGGCTACTTTCGGCGATGTCGGTCCAGTTGGTCCGCTGAAGCACCTTTCCAAAGAAGCACTCGAGGCTGCTGCTGAACCAGGCGACCTTAGCGAATGGGCTGACATGCAATTCCTGTTATGGGATGCGCAACGTCGTGCCGGTATCAGTGACGAGCAGATTAACCAGGCGATGGTAGAAAAGTTGGCGGTGAATAAGCAGCGTCAGTGGCCTGAGCCGAAAAACGGGGAGCCGCGCCTTCACATCATTTAGCTCCTAGCTCCGAAAATTGATCAAGCGACCTTTTATCGTATATATCTGATAATTTGTTGGAAAGAATTACACTCAATGAGTACCATGTGCCTATGAAAGAAAATTAGAATATTTGCAAATGAATAAATCTGACCTAGAAGTTTTAACTGGTATAAGGTTAACGGAAGCAAAATGTCTGTTACAGAATGGATTATATCATGGTGCATACTACCTCTGCGGATACGCAGTTGAGTGCGCTCTTAAAGCATGTATAGCAAAAAATGTGACGGCATTTCAATTTCCTGACAAGAAGTTAGCCATGGACTCACATGTTCATGATCTAACAAAGCTCATGCAGGTGGCGAGCCTACAACTATCACATAGACAATTAGCTGCCCAGGATGGGCAGTTTGAAATATTTTGGACTGTTATGAAGGATTGGAGTGAACAACTCCGCTACGAAACTACTATCAGTCGGGCTATGGCGGAGCAGCTCATCGAAGCAGCTGAGAATAATCAATCTGGAGTTTTGCAATGGGTAAGAAGTCACTGGTAATAGGTCACTCAATGACGACCTCTATGGAAAATTCTGGCCAATTTCTAATGAAAGAGTTAGAGAAGAAAGGAGTAGCTTTATCCGCTGCCATGTGGTTTTTTTATGGGGAAATGTTTTCTTGGAAATATATTTTGGTAATAAGTGATCTTGAGGAGAAAGGGCCTACATTCGTTTATAGCCTTATAAGTCAAATCAATAGAGATAATAGATCAAATAAATACCATTCCATACCACTTGAAGCAATCGAAGCTAAAGGAGAGTCTGCTTTTATTTATAAAATGATGAAAGGAGCATTCTCTATTGAAAATAGCAAAGTTCGACTTTCAAATAGTATGGTTAATGGTTTGGATATTGTGGATTGTTTAATATATAAATTAAAGTAAAGATGTTATTTCAAATTTCGGAAGATTACAAATCAGATTGAATGATCAAGTTGAGGAGAATCGTTCCCTCAGCTAACCGGTGAGATTACCATGTCCAACCATAACATTGCAGCCAAGCCGAAAGAAGAGCAGGACAAGGTTAACGTTGACTTTGCAGCATCCGGAGTAGCGGACAAAGAGCGCCTGAACATGCCGGTTATCGCTGAACAGGAAGCCCGTGATCAGCCAGAGCATCTCCGCGAATACTTCATGGAGCGTGTGCGCTACTATCGCGAGCAAAGTCTGACATTACCGAGAGCATCCGACCCGCGCTATCTGGATATGGCAGCCCAGAACGAGAAGAAACAATGAGCTGTTTATTTGTCAGCGGCATCAAGTTTTACGTTCTGGCAGAAGGTTGATCATATCCCGATCCACAAAGAGATAATCAGTATGTCGGCGCGTATGCTGTATTCACGTTTGAGGGTAAATGGGTAGCCATAGATTTGTCAGTAGAAAGAAATTACATCTTTATAAACCATCACGAATTCAACCCGCTACGGCGGGTTTTCTTTTTTTATTCCTGACAGGAAATTAACAATTTGTGCTCTTAAAACGTTGATCATTTCCTCTCATAGGTATACTGTATAAAAACACAGTATATGCATTGGAGGCCATTATGAAAGTTGAATTAACCATTGATCGTATGAAAGAACTTCCTAAAGGCGCGGTTCCTGCACTGGAGAAAGAATTGCTTAAGCGCCTGAATGATCACTATGACAATTGCAGGCTCACAATCCGCCGTGCCGGGTCGGATGGGTTAAGTGTTTTTGGCGGTGACAAGGACGATAAAAAGAAAATTGAATCAATCCTCCAGGATACCTGGGAAAGCGCTGACGACTGGTTTTATTAGAATTGCGCTTAAGGCTGGCGCGCATTTATCAGAATACCAAAATGTGTATCCCTTTGATGCTGCTGCCGACATTCTTTAATCGCGTCTGTATGTCGCTCAGGGGGATTAAGTGGCAGATATAGCCCAATCAGATCTTGCTGATAATTTACGGGTGATCATAACCGATGGGAAAGGTCGGGAGCTTTTGTCTTTCGGACTTGCAGCGGATGAACGCTACATCCTTTCAGCCAAGGCCGGTTCTGTAACTAACAGAAAATTATCCAGAGATGAATTGTACTGGTCCAAAGAAACCATCATGGAAGTTGTAAGGGAGATGACTTCTAAAAATTGACTTAATGCTACGTACCCAATCATAATTCTGTCACTGGCCTGAACAACCAGTAACCTGACAATTATGCGCCACGGGGAATACCATGGCGCACGAACTACAACTCATCAAGCAGTCATCAGGAATCCTGATCCCCGCGACGCCGGAGACCAGCGATATTCTGCAATCAAAAATCAAACTCGGTGCCGTGCTGGTAGCCGAATTTCGCCAGGTGAGGAATCCCGCATTCCATCGCCGTTTTTTTGCGCTCCTGAATCTCGGGTTTGAATACTGGGAACCTACTGGAGGGGCGATATCCAGCAATGAGCGTAAGCTCGTAAATGGTTATGCTAAATTCCTCGCGGCATTTGGTGGAAACGAAGGCGCACTGCTGGATGCTGCCGAGCAGTATCTGGAGCAGGTAGCCAGTCGCCGAGTTACCAATGGGATCAGCCTGTGTAAATCCTTTGACGCGTACCGTGCCTGGGTAATTGTCGAGGCCGGCCACTACGACGCAATTCAACTACCTGACGGAACTCTTCGTAAACACCCCCGCAGCATAGCTTTCGCCAACATGGACGAAACCGAGTTCCAGCAACTTTACAAAGCCGCGCTCGATGTTCTGTGGCGCTGGGTATTGTCCCGGGCATTCAAGACTCAGCGAGAAGCGGAAAACGCCGCTGCGCAGCTTATGAGTTTTGCGGGGTGATGGCGATGAAATTTTCCTGGTTCCACCATCACGAATGCACAACCGAGCAGGCCGACGAACTTATTGCCTGTTACCGACGCCGCGGCGCCACGGTAGAACGCAGCCTGAATCGCGACAATATCACCTGGACTGTTAGCGCAAAATTACCTGAATGCGAGCATCCGGCGCGTACACCAAGAACCTTTCGGCAAAAGGTCTGGGGGTGATTATGGCTAAGTTACCGCGCCGGAAGTGCGCCAACAAAGAATGCCGCCAGTGGTTCCATCCTGTTCGCGATACGCAGACTGTCTGCGGTTATGAGTGCGCTAGCGCGGTTGGAAAAGAGCAGACCAGAAAGGTCAGGGAGGCGGCACAACGCAAGGAGTCTGCCAAAAAGCGCGCAGCCGAGAAAAAAGAACGCCAACGTCGCCAGAGGGTGCGCGAGTCATTGAAGACTAAATCCCAGTGGGATAAAGAGGCTCAGTCCGCTTTCAATCGGTACATCAGGATTCGTGATGAGGGGAAAGACCGTGTCAGTTGCGGCAATCCGCTCATTGGCAAAAGCAACTATCTGACTGGTAGTGCCATCGATGCCAGTCATTACCGTTCGCGCGGTGCTGCGTCACATCTCAAATTCAACGTCTTTAACGTTCATTCAGCCTGTACACGGTGCAACCGCCAATTAAGCGGAAATACCGTTGAGTATCGCATTCGCCTGATTGAACGCATTGGCCTGGAACGTGTCGAGCGCCTTGAATCCGACAACGAGCCGCGCCGGTTCGACATCCACTACCTGAAGAGAATGAAGTCAATTTTTTCCCGCAGAGCGAATGCGCTGAGTAAGCGTCGTCAAAAAGCCTAGGAGAGTGCTGCATGAAATGCAAAGTTGAAGGTTGTGATCGTGAATGCAAGCACTACCCGGGAAAGGGCATCTGTCAAATGCATTACTTCAGGATGATGCGCTACGGAACCTACGAACTTACAAAAGTTGGAAAGGGAAAGACCAGACAGAGGAATGGTAAGGGTTACCAGATGCTCAAGATGCCAGATCATCCGTTGGTAATGGCGAATGGGTTCGTTTATGAGCATCGGAAGGTTATCTATGACCGACATGGCGAGGCGCTACCTCCGTGTGAGAAATGCGGAAAGACTGTCACATGGAAGACGGTGCATATCGATCACATTGATGAGGTTGTGGACAACAATGACGAGTCAAATCTGAGGGTTCTTTGTCGTGCATGCAATGTCATGCGATCTCGGGTTCACATTCCAGAACATACCAAAAAAGGGCGAACCGGAATTACGTTCTCTGGAGAAACAAAAACAGCTACCGAATGGTCAAGGGACCCTAGGGTTTCTGTAGCTGGTAACACAATCAAGCTACGCCTGAAGCAAGGAATGAGTGTGGAAGATGCATTGTTTTCACCAAAGGTAACTCATCGGCACACGAAGGCACGAGGTAGAGCGCCTTTATATGGCGAGTATGTCGGCCCAAGAAAACAGGAGGCAGTGTGACATTCGAAACCTACCTTGCCGATCACCTCCGCGTTCGCTGGCAGCGATTGCGCTTATACCATTTCCCCGGCTCTGTGCTGACGGACTACCGAATACTGAAGAACTACATTAAAACCATAGGCGGTACTGTATGAACACTCAATTTCTCGAATACGTGCGCCAGCAGCTGATGGTGGCCACCGCCGATTTAAGTGGTGCGACGAAAGGGCAGTTGATGGCGTGGCTTGAGAACGCCCAGTTTGATACGGGAACGTTTAAACGTAAGAAGCTCCGTGTGTATGATGAAGTGACCGGGAAAATGATTACGCTGGATAACCCACCAATACCGGGCAAACAGTCGCATGCCAAGGGTTCACATATTCCCCTGGTGCAGCCGGTAGAATTCTACACCGCATCGTGGCGCCGGGCGCTGATGTCACTTGAAGAACCCCAGAAGGCCTGGCTACTGTGGAACTACAGCGAGAACGTAAGCTGGGAGAGTCAGGTGTTGATTACTCAGTGGGCGTGGGCTGAATTCAAGTCGCAGATGGGGTCTCGAAAGATAGCTGGTAAAACCATCGAACGGTTGAAGGCGTTAATTTGGCTTGCTGCTCAGGATGTGAAAGCAGAACTAGCAGGGCGCAGCACATACGAGTACCAGCAGCTGGCGCAACTGGTAGGGGTATCAAAGCCAACTTGGACTGAAACCTACCTCCCGCACTGGCTGGCGATGAAACAAGAATTCGTGCACCTTGATAATCAGGCGCTCCTTTCTGTTTCGCGATCACGTTCACAACAAAAGGCGACAAATTTGGATGTAAGTCTTGCAAAACCGAACTGAAATGGATATATTTCGTGTAAATCTGATATTGTGCCATTGTTGTATGCACTGGCAGTAAATGAGTTTTCAAGCCTGAGGTTGACGCCTTGGGTTTTTGCGTTTCTGGAGAGTAAGAAAAAGCATTCTGAATGTCGGTTGGAAGGATTTTTAAAGGCGCCTATAATGATAAATATATAATATTAATAATCTTATGAAGGTATAAAAAATGCATAAGATAATTTTTTACTCCACTGTTTTATCAGCGTTTTTTCTATCAGCATGCAGCACAAACTCTTCCACAATTGATAAATCACCCAACCAAATACAATCTGCATGTGTAAATGGGCAAGAGAAATGCTATACGTGTGCAACTTCAGGTGGTTTTCCTGGAGTGAAGAAATTCGTATGTAGCAATGGTAAATGGGTGCCTACTGATACACTACAATGCAGTACCAGCGCTTCATGCCGATAGTATTTGAACCACTATTATCAGTTGCTCATTTCATAGATTTTAATACAGAAGAATGTTGCTGTATCGTACGTGATGAGCTATTCAGATAGCGCATTGCACGGATACCTCTGTTAGGAGGCTGAAAGGAAAATCAGTCGTTGGTATATGACATGTTACTTATAGCGACATCATTTGTCTTATCGCTATGTCAGAGGTTTTTGGTAATCCACTTAATATGTCGATTTAAACAATCTTATTTTTTTTCGAGGCTGCCAAATGGCGGCCTTTTTCATTTCAGGCTCACGGGAATCAATTACTACGTGCTTTGTTGATAAATCCAGCCCGTGAAGCCTGACCCTTTCATCACACACAGCGCCATCCGAAAAATCGGAGGTGAGGCTATGACCAGAATGAGCACCATTTACAGCAGACTTTCATATGGAACAGGAACCACGCTGACCGGCTGCGGTGTATCAGCGAAGGCATATGCCGAAACAGCTAAAACAGCAAAAGAGGTGTCCTGGATGTTGGCCGACAGAATTGCAGGGTTAAGCCTGAGCGACTGGGCAATTATTGTCGGTATCGCATGCACAGTTATTACCTGTGCAGTGAACTGGTATTTCCGCTGGAAAGAACGGGAGGATCGGCGCAATGGCTATGCCACCAAAGCTGAAGAATAGCGTTATTGCAGCTATACCCGCTGGCGCTATTGCTATCGCAGCGGCGTTGATTATTGGTCCAACGGGTAATGATGGCCTTGAAGGTGTGCGCTATCAGCCTTATCGGGATGTAGTTGGGGTTTGGACGGTATGCTACGGGCACACTGGCAGCGACGTCAAAATCGGGAAGACGTACACCGAGACAGAGTGTGCCATTCTGCTCACAAAAGATCTGAATACCATCGCACGTCAGATTGACCCCTACATCAAGGTTCCGATCCCGGCAACAATGCGGGGTGCACTTTACTCATTCGCGTACAACGTCGGTGCTGGCAACTTCAAAACCTCCACGCTGCTACGCAAAATCAACCTGGGCGACACAAAAGGGGCTTGCGAACAATTACGGCGCTGGACATATGCCGGTGGCAAACAGTGGAAGGGTTTAATCACCCGGCGTGAGATTGAGCGTGAAGTTTGCCTGTGGGCAGAAAAACCGCAGGTTCTTGGTGATGGGCTCGGGCCGCTTAACCCAGGCATTCCGGTATCAGTTCCGGGGGTATTTTGATGAAAACCAGCAAAATTACGATTGTCGCGATTCTGCTGGTGGTCGTCGTAACCATCATTGCGGTGCTCTGTGTTCTGCTGGTACGCAGCAATGCGGCGCTGACCGCGTTCGAGAATGACAACCGGGTACTGCGCAGCGATAACGCATTACAGGCGACGGTAATAACTACACAGGCTTTCAACTTCAACCGGTTTAACCAAGTAGCAGAGAACGCCAGCCGCATGAATTCGCTGATAGATGCCGGCACAGAGAGAACAGTCATCAAATACCGGGAGATTCTACGACGTGAAAAAAACTGTGATCTGCCTGTGCCTGCTGATGTTGCTGGTGGGCTGCTCAAATACGCGTACCGTTTACGTGCCAGCGCAATGCAACCCGATACCGGGAACGCTGACGCAGCCGGTGATAGCACCGCTGCCGCCAGCTCAATAACGTACTGTCAGGCTGTTCTATGGATTAATCCGCTGCTGGCTACCATTGAGAAGGCGAATAACCAGCTAGCGGGCATCCGGGAAATTGAAATGCTGAGACAAGTCAACGCGAATGCCGCCCAATAAAATTATGGGATAGTTATAGCGTGCAGATGACTTGTTATATTAGGGTGCGTGTCTTTAATAGCGATGGGGTACATGCTCCATTGACTATTTGGTGAACGCCCAGCAATGGTGTCCCCGTTGCTATTTATCATGATTAGATATTCAGATAAAACCACTGGGTCATCCTGCTTATCCGTACTTCCGTTAATTATATAAATAGGATGTTTAACACATTCTTCCAGCATACCTTGTTGAAATAAAAAGCCTCTAGCTTCTTCGATGATCATGGTTACGCTCTGAGCATAAAAATACAAACTTTGTAAAATACACGTTATTCCTCCTTACGATAATAGATATTGATCACTTGGTGAATAATCATGGCAAAACCGGACTGGGGCGAGCTTCAGCAACGGTTCCTGTCCGACCATGCCAAATCAGGTATTTCCCCGAAAGATTGGTGCGAAGAGCAGGGACTGAATTACACATCTGCGCGGCGCTATATCAAAAAGCCAGCTGCGCAAAAAACTGCGCAAAGCCAGATGTCACACGTGGTTGTGGTTGAAGCTGCCTCACCGGCTGACGGCGATACTGCGTAGGAAAGCGTGGGCATCCTTAAACCCCAGCATGAGCAGTTTGAACAGGGCAACGAGTATTACATCGATATACAGGTTGTGGTATGTCGCCACTCATTTTGGGTAATAACTATGAATCAGGCTATTGAGGAAATTATTTACAGCGCTTTGAATAAAAACGAGCCAGGCGCTGGCGTTGGTTCTACTGCTACAGTTGACGATATCATTAAAGGGATAAAACCCTATTACCAAGCAGCGAGTGAGGCGGAGAAGCAGGCTATTATCATAAGACTAAGCAAGCTGAAAGCAGAGCCTGGAGCTCCGATCCCATCCAATATCGAAAAGTTATTAAGTAATTGATAACAAGCCGCCTTCGGGCGGTTTTTTATTGCCATCACCATGGGTAGCCCCATCGTAATGGCAGTTTGTGAATAGCCGCTAATAAATTCATGGCGCATGGTTTTGGGAGGCGATTTGCATACAGGCATCTCGGACTTGTATCGCAAGACGAAGCCCTTCCTGAAATCTTGCTGATGCGTTGGGATCGTTTGCTGAATTTAGATAGACATTAAAAAGCTGCATGATGGTAACGCTATATGCTTGCTTAATAGCATTTTCAGTAATTGTTTCGTCCATCGAGAATTTCCTCGGTAGCATAGATGACAGGTTTACTTCCGTCTTACCATAGGTCATCAATGGGATTACTTTAATAGGAAAGAAGCATGAGCAAGCCGGACTGGGAGGCCATCGGGACGGCGTGCTGTGCCGGAGTGATGTCCCTCCGTGAAATTATATCGCAGCACGACATTAGTGAAGGGACAATGCAGAACCATACTAACTACTGAGTGAGTGAAACAGACAACATCATCGGTAAGGATGATGGTAACGACCCAACTTATTGAGCCGTCGAACAGGATTATTTCACCCTCAGAGGGCAAATCGTCACAGTGACGAAGCAGGTTGGGTATCTGCAGGACTACGTCAAAGAACAGTGTCTTAATTAAATTTTACAGATTTCACAGAACTAACATATATACGGTACTATTGGATTTCTTTGGTAAAAGGAGAGTGAAATGGGCTGGAAAAGAAATCCTTGGGCGCACCTATATCAGTGGATTAGATATTTGGACCAAGAAGGTTATAGTGAAGAAAAGATTCTTCAGACATTTGGTAAAAACCAAGCGACGCGAGCTGTTAACTTTGACGATCCTAATGATGTGGCTTTCTGCACCACATTGGTTCGTGATGCTCTAGGTTTACTTCCTCCAGGCGAAATTGATAAATATATTGAGCCTTCATCGGTTACAGGCTTTACAGCAATTAAAATCGCAGATGAAGGATATCTGTATGTGGCTCACACCCCGCATGGTGAAGATGACTTTTTGTTTTTGGTCAACCTAGACGTATTCCCTGATGCAAAAAACCAGGGTGATGTTGACAAAATTCTTCTCTCAAGACATCAAGAGGTATGCGATTTACTGCTTCGTAAGTACCATACGCAACATCCGTATGGAATGAACGGCACAGATAAAGTAGCCTCTGCGCGTATTTTCAAAAGAGAACTCTAATTCTTAATGGCACTTTCAAACCCCGCTCTGCCGGGGTTTTTTACATTGCATGATTGAACGTGAGTTTTTCATTATCCCCTACAGCGGATAATAAACTAGATATCCCTACCAGCGGATAAAGAGGCGCTCAATGTCCTACATCTACCACATCTCTTCACTACCTAAACAGGCGAAACCTTCACTGGTAAGATGTCGAGACGTCAGCCTGAGTTGGTTAACGGTTTTGTGCCGCTGGCGACGGAAACGGGCCAGTGGCTGTATTTTGCTCCGGCCGATGTAAAGCGCGTGCAGTTCACGCCATTGGAAGAGAGTGTCGAAGAAAAGGGCGAATGATCGCCCTTTAATTTACCCACGGGCCTCACGACCAGGTTCATCCTCAGCGACACGATAGCGCCAATAACGCTGCGGCTTAACCCAAACAACATCGTCTGCTGTATGTTTCATAAACAAAGTAAGAATCTGACGACTCAAAGCTAAATTTCCGTCGGCATTCTCAACTAAAAGGTCTTCATTTTTAGTTTTAACCAAATGATCGACTACATCATCTTGATATAGACATCCGTCTTTTTTGAGATGTTCAAGCATCCAGAGGATGGTTTGATCCTTATTGTTCGTCATCCCCGACTTCCTCAAGTGAGTCATCCGGGAAATAACCTTCTTCAAGTTTCTTTCCTGCAAACCATTGGCACCGTAAGTTTCCCCGATATTTTGGGACTTGCACATTGGTGTCATGAACAGTCATAACCGGTCCGCCGGATTTAAGTTTCACTTTGTCACCAATTTTATAATTACTCATATCCTGCTCCTTGAAGGTAAACATGGCACTTACCGACAAACAAGAGATGTTCTGTCGCGAGTACCTCATCGATTTAAACGCCACGCAAGCGGCTATTCGGGCGGGGTACAGCGCAAAGACAGCTAACCGCACTGCGTCCGAAAACCTGTCAAAACCTGACATCCAGGCCAGAATTGCCGAACTTAAAGCGCAACGCAATGATCTGGTTGGCATAAATGCGACATACGTCCTGAATCGTCTCGTTGAGATAGACCAGATGGACGTGCTGGACATCCTGACCTCGACCGGTGAACTCAGGCCAGTGTCACAGTGGCCGAAGGTCTGGAGGACGACATTATCCGGGCTGGATGTCGTCGAGATGTCCGCCGAGGGAAACACCGCCGCACTGCTCAAGAAGATTAAGTGGCCGGATAAGGTCAAGAACCTTGAACTGCTCGGCAAGCACATCAAGGTGCAGGCCTTCAAAGAGCAGGTCGAACAGAAAGTCGTGGCGACCCACAACGTTATTCTGGTACCGACCAGCGACAATGTGGATAGCTGGGAAGCAGCAGCACAGAAACAGCAGAGCGAGGTTCTTGGTGGATGAATTATAAAGCCGTCTGGAAACCTTTGCCGGGGTCGCAATCGCTCTCCCTGAGTTGCCCATGTAACGAAATCCTCTACGAGGGGACGCGCGGACCTGGTAAGACTGCTGCGCAGTTGGCGCGCTTTCGTCGACTGGTTGGCCTGGGCTATGGCTCGTTCTGGCGAGGTGTCATTTTCGATACCGAGTATAAAAACCTCACCGACATCATTACCCAGTCAAAACGTATGTATCGCCTGTTTAACGACGGGGCTCGATATCTTGCATCCGCCAGTGAATTGCGATGGGTTTGGCCGACCGGAGAGGAGCTGCTTTTCCGCTTCGGGAAAGAAGAGAGCGACTACTGGGACTATCACGGACAGGAGTTCCCGTTTATCGGCTTTAACGAACTTACAAAACAGCAGTCTGCCGAGTTCTACGAAATGATGTTCTCATGCCGTCGCTCGTCGTTCCGGCCAGAAAACTATCCGCTGCCTGACGGTAGCATGCTGAAGCCTATTCCCCTGGAAACGTTCAGCACGACGAACCCGTTTGGCATCGGCCATACCTGGGTGAAGAAGCGCTTCATTGAGCCAGCACCGCGCGGCACCATCATTCGCGAAACGCAGAAGGTGTTTAACCCGCAGACGGAGCGGGAAGAGGATGTAACGCTTACCCGCGTTGCGATTCACGGCTCATTTAAAGAGAACCCGTATCTCGATCCGCAATACATAGCGACGTTGATGGCTATCAAAGACCCTAACCGGCGTAAAGCGTGGGTAGAGGGCTCTTGGGACGTCACCAGCGGCGGACGCTTTGACCACCTGTGGAATGCGTCACTACACGTTATCAAACCGTTCCGGATACCGGATAGCTGGACCGTCGACCGCTCCCATGACTGGGGCGAATCGAAACCCTTCTCTAATCTATGGTGGGCGCGTACTGACGGCACCGCCGCAGAGCTGTCGGACGGTCGCCAGTTCTGCCCACCTGCCGGGTCGCTGATTCTGATAGGTGAGTGGTACGGCTGCCCGCCTGATGAGCTGAACAAAGGTCTGAATATGTCCTCGACGAACGTCGCAAAAGGCGTGGCATGGGTTGATAAACGTCTTAAGGGAATAGAACTTGCTGAGCCGGATGAGATAAAGCTCAACGGCGTGACGCAGGGACAACTGAACATAATGCCGGGCATCTGCAAGCAGGTTAGTTCCGGCCCGGCTGATGGGGCTATATACAACACCGGCGATGATGAGCTATCCATTGCCCAGAAGATGGAATCGCAGGGCGTTAAATGGGTGCCATCCAATAAGAAACCCGGATCGCGCGTGAACGGCGCAGCATTATTTGCTGACATGCTCGAGGCCGTCATTGAGGGCAAGAAGCTGGAGTCAGGCATGCCTGAGAAGCCAGCATTTTACGTGTTTGATTACTGCCGGGGCTGGATAAGCCGTGTGCCGGTACTCGTTCGCGACAGCAAGAACCCTGATGACGTTGACACCCAGCAAGAAGACCACGACTGGGATGGTACGCGCTACGCCGTATTACATTCACCGCCGAAGAAAGTCGGCAAAGTCACTAACCTACGGATTTAACTCCATGCCTGATATTTCAACACCCAATCTGGACTATGGGAACATGGTGCAGGCGTGGGACATTAACGACGCCCTGATGGGCGGCACGCTGTACATGCGTCAGCTGGGTGAGGCCTATCTGCCGCGCTGGCCGAAGGAAGATAAAGAGGATTACAAAAAGCGCCTGGCAGTGGCCACGCTTCTCCCTGCCTACGAAGAGACGATCAACCAGAATGTTGGGCGCGTATTTGCTGAACCCATCCAATTGGGCGAGAACGTCCCAGATCAGCTGCGCGAGTTCGCAAAAGACGTGGACCTTGAAGGCACCCGCCTGGATGTATGGGCGCAGTCGTTCTTCAGCCTGGCGATGCAGTATGGGCTTTCCCATGCGCTGGTGGACTACCCCCGGGTGGACGCCGAGCAAGTGAAGACCAAGGCGGATGAGAAAGCCACTGGCGCACGACCGTACGTAACGATGCTGAATCCCCGACAGCTGATCGGCTGGAAATCTAAGATGACCGGCGGCAAGGTCGTATTGACCGAGCTGCGCATCAAAGAGGTGATTGTCGAGGATGGCGATGACTTCGGGCAGACGAAAGTCGAACAGATCCGCCTCCTGACGCCGGGCATGGTGCAGATTTACCGGAAGTCTACCGGTGCAGAAGGGCAGGCCACCTGGGCGTTACACGACGAATGGCAAACCTCTCGCAGGGATATCACCTTGGTAACGCTCTACACCAAGCGCACCGGGTTTATGTGCGCTTCTCCGCCGCTGCTGAACATGGCGCTGCTGAACATCAAGCATTGGCAGAGCCAGAGTGAGCAGGACAACATCCTGCACGTCGCGCGGGTGCCGCTACTAACAGTATTCGGACTGGAGGAGGGGCAAGAGTTGGTTATCGGTTCTTCGTCTGCAACTCAATTCTCCGATCGACAGAAACAGGGGCTTGAATACGTCGAACACACAGGTACTTCGATCAGTGCTGGTAAAGAGTCCCTAACCGACCTGGTAGAGCAGATGCGCCAGGCGGGCGCAAAGCTGCTGCGCACCGACAACACTTCAACCAAGTCCGTAGACCAGACCTCGGAAGAGAAAATGCAGGAACAGTCGCCGCTCTACACCATGGCAACCAGCCTGGAAGATGCGATCGACAACATCCTGCAAATCATGGCTGAGTACATCGGCGAGAAGGAGGGTGGCAACGTCGATGTCCGCACTGAACTGGATGTAGAGTCGAAAGAGTTCAACCCGCCTGCTGCGCTGGCTATTCAGTCACTGCGTCAGGGTGGTGACCTCCGCCGTATCGATGCGATTAAAGCCCTGCAGAAGCTCAACCTTATTGATGCTGATGCGGATCCCGATTTGGTGCTGAGCGAGCTATTGACAGAGTCATCTTCGCTGACCGAACCACCACCGGACGAGGTGTGACATGGTGCGCTCCGTCAATGACCGCCTGCAGGACGAGACCATTGCTCACGGCCTGTATGTGACGCGCTACGGCACAAGCGTCGCCCGACGCATGGTGGCGCTGCTGAACAAACTGGATGCAGAACTAGCCGCGAAACTGTTAGTGCTGCTGGACGGCAAGCGGGCGGATACCTACAGCGCCCGCCGCCTGGCTTCTCTGCTGACTGGTGTGCGTGACCTGAACCAGCAGGCCTATGGGCCAGTTAACGAGGCGCTGGCTCGCGAGCTGACGCGCTACGTTGAGTATGAGACCGGGTATCAGATTGACCTGTTCAGCAGCATCATTCCTAAGCAGATCCTGAAGCACGTTCCGCTGCAGAGCATCGCATCAGAGCAGGTCTACGCCGCTGCAGCAGCGCAGCCGTTTCAGGGGCGATTGCTAAAAGAGTGGGGACAGAAGCTTGAAGCCGACCGGCTGGATAAAATCACCAATGCCGTGCGTTCCGGATTTCTTCAGGGTGAAACCGTCGAGCAGATCGTGAAGCGCGTCGCCGGCACGCCGCAACTTAACCGCCAGAACGGAATTATTAACACTTCTCGCCGTGACCTGGCAGTGGTGACCCGCACCGCGGTGAATCATATGGCCGCAACGGCGCGCCAGGAGTTCGCCCAGGCCAACAGCGATATCGTCAAGGCTAAGCAATGGTCATCCACGCTGGATACGCATACCAGTCAGTGGTGCATCATTCGAGACCGCAAGCTCTACACTCTTGACGGCAGGCCGCTGGGCCATGCAATCCCGTATCTGCGCGGCCCCGGCAAAATCCACTTCTGCTGCCGCTCCGGCGAAATCCTGATCACCAAATCGTGGGAGGAATTGCAGATACCCTCTGGCGAGCTGAGCAACGCCACTCGCGCGTCAATGGACGGGCAGGTACCAGCGCATACCAGCTATGCCGACTGGCTTACCCGGCAGCCGTACGCGCGACAGGAGCAGGTGCTGGGCGTCACCCGTGCGCAGATGCTGCGTGACGGTAAAATCACTGTGCCGGAATTGTTCAACGATGCAGGGGAGTTCATGACCCTGGAGGAACTGCGCCGTGTGGATGCGTCGGCATTCGAGTAACGTAAACCTAATCAACATCAGGCTGCCTTCGGGTGGCCTTTTTTATGCCTGCCGCTGAGCGGATGCGACGCGGTGACCGGGTCGGATGACCCACTACCAATGGCCGGAAGGCTGGAGCAAAACAATGAAACTCAAACTCGATGTTAACGGAAATGTGGTCGTTGAAAACGGTATGCCTGTGTACGTCCATGACGACGGCAAAGAGATTCCGTTCGACGCGGTCGCAGCGATGACCAAAATTACCTCCCTGAATAGTGAAGCCAAAACTCACCGTGAGGCGAAGGAAACAGCGGAAGCCGGTCTCGCGAAATTCGCTGGCATCACCGACCCGACCAAGGCGCTCGAAGCCCTGGAGATGGTGACCAAAATCGACCAGAAGAAACTGATCGATGCTGGCGCCGTTGACCAGGTGAAGGCTGAGATCACCAAGGTCTTCCAGCAGCAACTGGACGAAGCGAACGGCAAGAACCAGAAACTGGAAACCCAACTCTACAACGAGATGATCTGCAGCCGCTTCGGCGGTTCGAAGTTCATCTCCGAGAAGATGGCGATCCCGGCTGAGTTCGTGCGTTCTCACTTCGGGCAGAACTTCAAAATCGAAGACGGCAAGGTCGTGGCCTACGACGGGCAGGGCAACAAGGTGTTCTCCCGCACCAAGCCTGGCGAACTGGCCAGCTTCGATGAAGCGCTGGAATCGCTGGTCGAGTTGCATCCGCAGAAAGACTACATCCTCAAATCGTCCGGCAACAGCGGCGGTGGCTCTCACCAGTCGCAGCATCAGGCCGGGCAGAAAACCATGAAACGCGCTGCTTTCGACGCCTTACCGCCAGTTGAACAACAAACGGTCATTGGCGGTGGCACGAGCATCGTTGATTAATCGAAAGGAAACTTGAATGTCCAATACTCTTACTGGCCTCATCCCAACCATCTTCACCGCGCTTAATCGCGTATCCCGCGAGCAGGTGGGCTTTATCCCGGCGGTTGCCCGTAACGCTAAGGCCGATGCCGCAGCTAAAGACCAGACCGTGACCGCGCCCGTTGCACCGAAAACCTCCACCGTTGATATCACCCCGGCGGCAACCGCGCCAAACGACGGCGATCAGAACATCGGTACCGTGGACGTCAAAATCACCAAATCTAAAATGGCCCCAGTCAAATGGAATGGTGAAGAACAGCTTGCTATCGGGCCATCAGGTACCTATGACATTGTCCTGGCTGACCAGTTCTCTCAGGCCTTCCGCGCACTGAGCAACGAAATGGATGCTGACCTGGCGGCGCTGGCCTACAAATCTTCCCGCGCCGTCGGAACGCCGAAAAATACCCCGTTCAGCGTAAAAGACGATCTATCCGATGCTGCGCTGGCCCGCCAGATTTTGGTGGATAACGGCGCACCAACTACTGACCTGCGCATGGTACTGGGTGGCGAAGCGATGGCATCCATTCGTGGTAAGCAGTCCGTACTGTTCAAAGCAAACGAAGCCGGTACCGATCAGTTGCTGCGCGAAGGCATCATCGGTCGAGTGATGGGCTTTAACCTGCATGAATCCGCCAACATCAAGCGTACCGCGAAAAGCACTGCGGCTGGCTACAAGGTCAACGGCGCGAAGAAAGAGGGAGACATCATTGTTGCTATCTCTGCTGGTACTGGTGGGATCGCTGTAGGCACAGCGGTGAAGTTCGACGGTGATGACAACCAGTACATGGTCGTTGCTGCAACCTCATCGAGCATCACCATTGGCGCACCGGGCCTGCGTCAGGATCTGGCGGACCAGGCAACTGTCACTGTGCTGAGCGAGTTCGCGCCAAACGTTGCCTTTGACCGTAACGCATTTTTGCTGGCTTGCCGTACTCCTGCCATGCCAAAAGGCGGTGATACCGCTGACGATGTGATGAACGTAACCGATCCTGTCTCTGGCATCACCTTCCAGATCGCTCTGTACCGTCAGTACCGTCAGGTGCGTTACGAAGTCGGTGTGGCGTGGGGCGTTGCATCTGTTCAGGAAGAGCATTCCGCCATCATCATGGGCTAACCGCAGGGGCTTTGGCCCCTTTGTTATTCAGGAGGCCCAATGGCCGGATTGACCAAAGAGCAGCGCGCGCTGCGTGAGGCTGAAAAGCTTGCTGCGCAGAACGGCGCTGAACATGCGCCTGCCCAGCAGGAACAGCCTGGTATTGAGTTGGTTGTCATGGTGCGTGATATTCCAGAGTTTCCCAACGGTCCGCTGAGTGCTGAGGTTCACCCTGCCGAAGTGGATAACTGGTTGGCGCTGGACTGGCGTCTGGAGGAATAACCATGCTGGTGGCCGATCCTCATTCGCCAGACTTTAACACCTACGCTGGCGTTATTGACCTGCGTGCGTTCGCAGCGGGGCGCGGATATACCGTACCTACCGATGATGCTGAGTGCGACCAGATGCTGATGCAGGCGATGGATTATCTGGAAGGTAAGTCATGGCGCGGGCAGCGCAGCGTTGCTTCACAGCCGCTATCTTGGCCTCGCTCTGGCGTTCGCTTCGATGGTGTTGACCTGCCGGATGATGCTATCCCACAGCGGTTGGTTGACGCGCAGTGCCGCATGGCTATCGAGTCGCAGGAGATTGACTTAATGCCTTCGGTTGCCGGTGGTGGTGCGGTGACGATGGAACGTGTCGAGGGTGCTGTGACTGTTCAGTATGAAGTGGGCACCAACAAGGCGGCGCCGTCATTCCCTTGGTTCTATTCCTCGCTGCGCGGGCTGGTGGTCGGCGGCAATCAGATCCGTATCGAAAGGGGCTGATATGGCAATTAGCTATCTGCGCATGCGCGCGACCGCAACCCGGCTGCTGACCGAGAACGGGAAGGCATACCAACTAACCCGCGGCGGAAGCGCCATTCGAGATCAGTTCGGCAAGGAAGTCACAACACCTGCAGTAACAGCAACCGTCACCGGCGTTATCACCGAATACTCATCCCGAGAAATCGACGGTTCCCTGATCGCCACGGGCGATAAAAAACTGGCAGCCACGTTCGAAACGGAAGTGCGTATCGATGACCGCATCGAAATCGACGGCAAGAAATGGCGCGTGGTGCAGCCGAATGCGGTCAAGCCTGCTGATGTACTGATCTCCTACAACATCCAACTGAGGGCGTAACTATGGCTGACACTGCTAATCAGCCGTTCCTGGCTGCTATTCAGCTGTTCGTCGATGGCTCAAAGGAGGACATAGACCAGGTGGTGCGCCGGACAGGTATCAAAATACTCGGACGGCTGGTGGATATGTCGCCCGTCGGGCAGCCGGATATCTGGCAGGTGAACCAGACGGCAACCTCTTACAACACTGCGGTTCGGGAACATAACGCGGCTTTGCGTGATGACCCGGACAACCTCACAAAGTCAGGGCGACTTAAGCGCGGGCTGCGTGTTAATGACTCGATGGATATCAAAAAGCCTGATGGGTATGTTGGAGGCCGTTTCAAAAATAACTGGTACGTGGGATTTGATAGTCAGCCAACCGAATCGAACGAGACGCCAGATGCGTCCGGGCAGGGTTCTAACTCACGTGGAATGGAGGTCCTGGAGGTGTTCAGAGTAGGGCAGGTTAATTCGATTTACTTCACCAATAACCTGCCTTATGCCATAGCCCTGGAGAATGGGCATTCTGGACAGGCGCCTGGCGGCATGGTTGGCATAACTGCGCTGGATGCCGCGCAGCTGTTCCGTGAGGCTATGAGCGAGGTGCGCAATGGTCGGTGAACAGTCAATGCGGATCGCTGACCTGCTGGAAAGCCGTGTCGCGGTTATCTGCTCATCGCTCGGTCTGCCTGTCGCCTGGCCTAATATCGCGTTCACCCCTCCGAATAATGCGCCGTACGGGCGCGTTTACATCTTGCCGGCTCAAACAGTTGGGCAAGATATGGAAGGCCAACTGCGAACCTATCAGGGCATTCTCCAGCTCAACATTATCGCTCCGGCGGGTAGCGGCGTGACTCAGGCCAGAGGACTGGCTCAGTCCATCGCTGACGCTTTCCCCGAAGGGCTACCGCTGGTGGATGGTGACCTCACGACTTACATCAACGGACCGCCACAGATTCGTTCACCAATACAGGACCGTCCGACCTCTGCACCAAACGGCAGCAGCGGCTCCATCACCTACTCCATCCCCGTCAGCATGCAGTACCGCGCTGATTACTGCCCACTATCTGGTGGGTTTTTTATTACTTAAATTCAGGAGAATGCTATGGCATTCGCAATCCCTAACGGGTCGCGTGTAAACGTGGCCAAGGCCTATCTTGCGCCGATTGTCTTCACTGCGGCATCCAATGCAACGGAATGCGAACTGACCGTTGCCTCTGCGGCTGGCATCCTCGCGGGTGATGTCGTCCAGGTCAGCTCTGGCTGGCTGAAGCTCGACAACATGGTGGTGCGCGTCAAATCAGTCACCGGTACTAAAATCGTGCTGGAAGCGTTCGATACCACCGATACCACGAAATTTCCGGCAGGTACCGGTGCGGGTACGCTTCGTAAAATCGATTCGTGGATCACCATGCCTCAGGTCATGACCTTATCTACCGAAGGTGGTGACCAGCAGACTATCAGCATCCAGTTCCTGGAGGATGATAAGGCCCGTACTATCCCGACGTTTAAAAACGCTGTGGTGCAGGTCTACACTTTCGCTCATGACCCGCAGTTGGCTATCTACAAACGCCTGATTGAACTCGACGAGTCGAGCGATACTACGGCGGTATGGTTCCATAACCCACGCGGTAAAGCTGATCGCTACTACTCTGCCAAAGTGTCCTTCCAGAAGGTACCACGTACCGAAATCAATGCCGTGGAAAGTAACGAAGCGCGCATGAACTTCGAATCGGATATGCAGATTTACCCGATCGCTGATTCCTCCGCTGTGCCGCTGGCATTCCTGACTGACCTGTCCCCAACAAAATCTGTTGCTACTGGCTCAGCTCTGGACCTGGCTGTGGTCATGCAGGGCGGTTCAGCACCTTACACCTACGTGTGGAAGAAGGGTGGCACAGCCATTCCGGGCAAAACGGCCTCGACGTTCAACATCCCGTCTGTGGCATCCGGTGATGCTGGCTCTTACACCTGCGAAGTCACCGACGCCGCAGGCAAAACCATCACATCGGCTGCGTGCGTTGTCACTATCAGCTAACCAATTATGCCCGGTTCGCCGGGCCATTCTGAGATAACTTCATGACCAAATTCTCTCTGATCCCGAATCCTACCTTTTCCGTAACCGCCAGCATCCCGCGCGCCGGCGCTGAAGACGGCAAACTGACCTTCACTTCCCGCCATAAGACGCTCGAAGAGCTGCGCGTAATGGATGAGAAGTTGCAGAAATCAGCTGAAGGTAAAAAAGCCCCCGTCGAACCGCAGGCCGATTACTTGATGGAAATCGTCGAAGGCTGGGCCCTGCCTGACGAGTTCACTCGCGATAACGTAATTGTCCTCCTGAAGAACTATCCTCGCGCTTTCGACAGCATCGGTCTGGCCTACACCAAAGAACTGATGGGTATCCGCGAAAAAAACTGAGGCAGGTCGCCGCAGCGTTGTACACGCCGGGACCGACTCTCGCGGAGTTGAGCGCTTTTGGTTTGATGCCTGAGGACGTGGAGGAAGAGGTGGGGATCCTGCCGTCGGTATGGAAAGCCTTCACCATCTTCTCTGTACTGGCGACTCAATGGCGCGTTGGTGCGAGCGGGGCGACCGGCCTTGATTACAATGTTCTCCCCTGGATGTTTAAGTTACACGGGGTTGAGGATGCGGCGGCCTGCATGGCTGACCTTCAGATTATGGAAAGCGAGGCTCTCAAGGTAATGCATAAGGAGACGAAATAATGACTGACCAGATCGCCTCGATTACTTTACGGGCCGATGTTTCTGACCTGAAAACAGCCAGCAACGAGCTGGATAAACTCGGTGAAGCCGCGGCGGGTGCCGTAGGCAAAGCTGATGACCTTAATAGCGTATTCCGTGCTGGTGCTGAGTCTGCGAAACAGGGCACTGAAGGTATCAAGGAACAGCAGATCGCGCTGAAGGGGCTGCTGGAGAATATCGATCCAGTTAACAAGGCGCTGAACCGGCTGGATGAACAACAGGCCGCACTGCGCAACTTCCAGACCAAAGGTTTCCTGGATACTGATGATTTTCAGCACTACAACAAAATCCTGGACGAGACCCGGTTAAAACTGACGGATACCGGAGAAGCAGCGGCGCGCGCCCAGGCAGAACTGGCCGCGACCCAGGCTGCCGAGAAACAATCAGCAGCACTGAAAAACCTGCTGGGCTCTATCGACCCGACTATCCGCGCGTTTAACTCGCTGGATGAGCAGCATGCGCAGTTGGTGGCACACTTCGAAGCGGGGCGTATTAACGGCGCGCAGTTCGAGCACTTCAATACAATCCTGAACCAGACGCGTGAGCGCCTGTCTGGCGTGGCTGACGTGCTGCCAGAGGCACTATCTCGCCAGGAGGCTGCGGCGCGTCGTGCCGGTATATCTGTCGGCCAGTACAGCGCAGCAATGCGCACACTACCAGCACAGTTCACCGATATCGCCACGCAGCTGGCTGGTGGGCAGTCTCCTTTCCTGATCCTGCTGCAACAGGGCGGGCAGATTAAAGACCAGTTTGGCGGGGTTCAGGGGGCGCTCACTGGCGTCGGCGAATACATCCGCAGCATGGCTGGGATGATTAACCCAACCACTATTGCGCTGGCAGGTCTGGTCGGTACGGTTGGTCTGCTGGCTACTGCGGCATATAGTTCATCCGAGCAATTCGACCAAGTGGCGCGATCGGTCATCATGATGGGTGGCGCTGGTTTTTCCTCAATGCAGAAGCTCAATGAGGCTGCTGAAGAGGTGGCCGGCAAGACGAATACATCCATCAGTTCCACCGTAGATACGCTGGTTACGCTGAATGACACTGGTAAATATACCGCCAGCCAGATGAAGCAGATCGCCACGTCCATCACTCTGATGGGCAAGGCTGGCAGTGACACCAAAACGGCGATGTCCGACTTCGGCAAGATTGTCAGCGACCCGGTGAAAGGGCTGGCCAGCCTGAATGAGCAGTATGGCTTTGTTGATGAAGCCATGATGAAGCACATCATCCAGTTGCGTAAGCAGAAGGGGGAGCAGGCGGCGGTAAACGAAGCCATCAACCTGTTTGCTGGCGTTATGGCAAAGCGCGCAGAAGAGACCAACAGGGCCACCGACAATATTGGGCAGTCCTGGCAGTGGTTGAAGAAAACAGCATCTGACTCCTTTGATGATATCGGGATTACTGTCCGCGCCTGGGGAAATCAGGTGATCGATATTTTCAACCTGGTTGAAGCTTCGATAAAGGACCTGTTCCTCAACATTACCTCTCTGGATTCCAAGTTTACTGGGACCATTGCAGGATGGGCTGAGAAAATCCCGGGCGGCGGAGCAATAACCGACTTCCTCGGCATGGATGTTGAGGCTATGAAAAAGGCCGGGGCGGAAGCTGACAAAGAGATCGCAGCGAACAAAAAACGCTACGATGAACTCTGGAAGCGGGTCACTGCGCCTAATGCACAGGCAAGCTATGAAGCCGAAGCGCGAGGTGCCAGCGTTAAAGGGGAAGGGGGCTCGAGCCGCGAGTCGAGAAACGCAGTCTCGAAGCTTGCAGAAGACTCAGCCAAAAAGACAAAAGAAGCGAAAGCAACACTCGATGCTGGCGATCGCACCCTGGAGAACTACCGGGCGCAGGCAAGGACCTTAACGGAAACCCTCGAAACCCTGCGTCAGACCGGCGATATTCACGCCAAAAATACCGAATTCAGCAAACAACAGTCACGCTTTGTGGAACTGGACGAGGCTGCCAAAACCCGCGCACTGACCGCGCAGGAGAAGTCACTCCTGTCTAGCCGAGAAGCCATTCTGAATGCCGCGAAGGTTGTGGATCAGAAGAACAAAGAAGTAGAGGCCCAGCAGAAGATTAACGGCCTGGCACAGCAGGCTAATAAGTATGTAACGCAGATGGCTGAAAAGTCTGAGGCGTTACGTAGCGGGTCAGGTTTAAGCAGTCGTATGGCTCAGCGAATGACCGAAGAAGCGCAGCTTCGTCAGGGATGGCTGAATGGTGGCGGAAAGCTAGAAGATGCTGGCTATGAGAAAGAGCTGGCAGCCCTTCGTAACTACTACGCCGAAGAGGATAAGCTTCGCGGTGATTGGAAGGCTGGTGCTTTAAGCGGATGGAATGAGTATCTGGACGCTGCCACTAACACATACGATGCTGTGAAAAACGTCGCCAGCTCCACGCTGACTGGCTTGGGCGACATGCTGACTGAGCTGATGACCACTGGCAAAGCATCAGTTAAAGAATTCGGCAAATCCATGCTCAAGATGATCCTTGATGTGACGAACCGCCTCATGGTTGCCTATGCAGTGCAGGCCGCAATGGGGTGGATCAGTGGTGGCTCTGTTGCTTCGGCTGGGGGCGGGCAATCATTCGCTGTTCCATCATTCACCCCGAACGCAAAAGGCGGAGTCTATGAGTCTCCGGGCCTCAGTAAGTACGTGAATGGCGTCTACGACTCTCCTCAGTATTTCACCTTCCAAGGGGCATCTAAATTCGCCAAAGGTGGAGTTTTTGCTGAGGCAGGTGAAGAGGCCATCATGCCGCTGACACGGGATTCTGCTGGAAGACTTGGTGTAAGGGCGCAGGGTGGAGGTGGAGCCCAGCCGCAGGTCAACATTGATATTTATGTCGATAATAAGGGCAATGCAACATCTAACACATCTGGAGACGGAGGCGCAGCAGCGCGGGCGTTAGGGAAGGAAATAGAAACTAAGGTGACGGAGATCCTTATGAGGGCAACTCGAAGTGATGGCCTCCTTGGTAGGCAGTTCCAGCCAAAATAGGCATCGTCGTAAATTCTGATATGGCAATATAACCCGTACCTGGTTACACCGATGCCTCCCATGGTTATTATGTCAAAACCATACTAATCAGGGGATGATAATGAAAAAGGTCTTCACGACAGTGGTGTTAGCAATGGCTCTTTCTGCGTGCGCGGGCAATGGTCCAGTCAACAACGCGCAAAAACAAGCCAAGTATGATGAGCTTTCGAAGTGTGACGTAAATATTGAGTCAGTCTCCAAAGTGCCAATGAACAAAATGGAGTTTGCTGAATACCTGTCGACTCAGGCACGGAATGCGTCTGCGGATCAGTTCGTGATTCAAAAGAGAATGGAGATCCTGCAGTTGGTTGGGTGGAATAATTCTGTAGCCGATGCAATAGCGACTTGCGGCGCTAACAGAAAAAACAAACGCAAAGAGAATGCTTCTGGAGTGTTTGAAATAATGAAATCGAGTACTAAGGATGCAGAAGAAAAGCGCGCGCTCGTAGAGGCGTACAGCTCCTGGGAGACTTATGTGACAAGCCAAACGCCACTCGCAAAACAGGACTTTGATTCTAAAGTCGGCTATTACAAAAACATGTAACTAATGACTTTTAACATAAAAGGGCGATTAAAAACCGCCCTTAAATTTGTCATTGAAATGTTATATTGCGTCCGCAAATTTAGGTAGTTTTTCCTCTTGAGGAACAACTGAAATGATATCCGCTTTCTGCTTACGAATTGCCTTTGTTTCATAATAATGCTGAGCAGTTGCTGTTTCGATAAAATCTACATCTTTACCTGCGATCTCAAACACAGCATCTTTGATATCGCTTAATTTTACATTGAAAAACTCTTTACGCTTATTAACTAGGTTAGTGCGTTGCTCATTGAAACGCTGGTGGAGCATGTTTTCCATTGTTGGTGCATCTTCACTGAAAATCATTGCATGAACATCGAACAGGAATGGGACTGATGCACTACCCAGTTCATCCACTCGATCTTGAGGGTCAAGTCGACGTGTCATTCCTATTTTAAAAACATCATCACCAAACGAACCAATATTAGAGATAACGTACACGTGGCCGCGTTTAGTTTGTTGAGCCATAGAAAGAGCTTTTTGGCCTTTCAACAATGCCTCTTCTAAGGCATGTTCTAATTCGGATACCTTCGCTTGGTGTTTCTCAACTTGCTCAGCTGTCATTTGGGCTAGCTTCGATTCCATTTCTTTTCGGGCTTTATCCAACGCTTTTTGGGCGCGGCGTTCTTCATCTTCAGCCTCTCGAAGTGCACGATCAATTTCGGCTTGAGCTCGCTTCTCCTCAGCCATCTGAGCGCGGATTTCACGTTGTTCTTCTCGTTCTTCTTGTTTTTTCAAACGATATTCATGTGTAAGTCGAAGTTCATCCAGCTTCAAATCTAAAAAAGCACGATTGATGTAAATCTGGTTAACCTCATTCATCTTATTCAAGGCATCAAAGGCTTTATAAATTCTTTGCTCCATTTGATAAACGTTTTTAAATGTGCAGTTTGCAATAGCTGCATCACACTCACCATTGAATGCACGTGCTGTCATCTGAATGCCGCGAGTGGTCATTTTCCGACCTTCACTTTTAGAGCCGCCAACCGTCCATTCAGTAGGGCAATGTATTGCGCCAAATTCAGTTTTGTCACGTAGCAGATTTTTTTGCCGTTCGCGACATGCCTTGATCGCATCCTGAAAACTAGCCGAGGTATCAAAATCGAAGTGTGGTGCATAGAACCCCATGTCAGCAAATTCCATATCATCTTTATAAATTGACAGGGCTTCCGTCAGCTCATCGTAAGTGATTTTTTTCTCACGATAGGATTTACGCAATTCATCAATCTGTTTTTCAATTTCTGCACGCTTGACTCTTTGTGTTTCTACAGCGGTCAGCGCCTCTGCGTTCATTCGCTTAGCTGCTAAACGCGCATCTGATAGAATATCCTCCGCACGCTGTGTTATAGATCTTGCATCTTTTTCACTGGCTGCAATAGTGTTGGCTGCTTCAGCTTTTGCCTCGTCAAGGTTATTCTGCGAATCAATAATTAACTCTTCTGCGGTTTGCTTAGCTGCATTCACGATTCGTTCAGCTTCTGTTTCAGCATTGGTGATTGACGCGTAACGCTCAAGTTTTGCCGCCTTTTCTGCTGCATCAGCCTTGGCTGACTTTAATTTAATGATGTTTATCACCAAAATTGTTAGAACAACTACGAAAGCTACAGCTCCAATGGCTGCATAATGCACAATATTCATTAAACTATCCCTGTGAATTGGTTAGCTATGATGGATAAAAATATTGACGGAGTGTCGCATATTTCATCATTTTATATGTGTGAAGTAACTAATTCTTTTTTCAAGGATGTTATTTCAGGTTAATTTTTCATCAGCTTAATCAATAACCTAATGTTTAACCCAGCTCAGGCTGGGTTTTTTTTATGGAGTATATATGGCAGTTGATACCTACAACTGGCACTCGCAACTCGGCGCGGGTGCTGTCGAATACAGTCAAACGGTGCGCTCGGCGCAGTTTGGTGATGGCTACGAGCAGGTGGCTGAGAACGGCATTAATTCCACGGCGATTCAGATACCGATGAAGCATGTGGGCGCTGACTCAGAAGTGAATACTGTTCGTGACTTCCTTCTGGCACATACCGTTAAAGCATTCGTCATCACGCCGCCGGGCGAGGAGATGGGTCTGTATCGCGTCGTGACCGATTCGGTGCGTAAAAACCAACTCAGCAGCAAATTCGCTGAGCTGACATTCACGATTAAGCGCGCCTATGGCGTCTATGCCTGAGGTGGAGCATGACAGCACTGATTGATACAGCTGCAATGCTGGCGCCGGGCGGTAGAGTCCGGCTGGTTGAAGTAGATGCTTCAGAGTTCAGCGGCGGTATTCACCGCTTTCACTACAGTCCGTTTCCCCATACGCCCGCCGAGATTGAAGCGGCGAACGGAGATGAAGCTAAGCTTGGACCAAAGCCCATCATCTGGGATGGCAAAACCTTCGACTTCTGGCCCTTCCAGATTTCTGACCTCGCACTTTCAACCGACCAGGCCGCAGAACCGAAGCTGAGCGTATCGAACCTTGACGGGCATATCACTGCGTTGTGCCTCCAGTTCAAGGATATGGTGAATGCAAAGGTGAGTATTATCGACACCTACGCTGTTTACCTCGATGCGGTGAACTTCCCGGGCGGGGTGAATCCGACAGCAGACCCGACGATGTTCTCCCTGCAGACCTTCTGGCTGGACACTAAAACCTCTGAAGATGATGAAGAGGTGACGTGGGCGTTGAGTAGTCCTGCAGACCTGCAGAACCTGGTTATTCCCACCCGTCAAATTACATCGCTGTGCGAGTGGGCGCTGCGCGGCCAGTACCGCGGCGGTGACGGCTGCACCTACAATGGAACAGCATATTTTGATGCGAGGGGGAATGTGGTCGCTGACCCTGCGCTGGACGTGTGCGGTGGTTGCCTGAGCGATTGCCGCAAGCGATTTGGTGCGGGCCTGGCTGAACCCAATACTGCCACCCTCGATTTTGGGGGATTCCCGGCAACTGTTCTCTTCTCCCGATAACCGGACTTCAATATGAACAAAACGATAATGAACGCTATCCGGGCGCATGCTATGGAGGAATCGCCACGCGAGTGCTGCGGCTTTGTCATCCAGTCAGGAAGGCGTCAGCGATATATTCCGGTACCGAACAGTCATGAAAACCCATCTGAGCATTTCCGTATTGATGGTGAGCACTGGGCAAATGCCGAGGACGCAGGAACCATTATTAGAGTCATACACTCCCACCCAGGCGACGGTGCCCGGCCTATTCCGTCCGATTTGGACCGCCAGCAGTGCAATAACTCCAGTGTGGTCTGGGGCATCTACGCGCCGGACTGCGATGAATATGCTGAGTTAACGCCGGACGCTATCCCGCTGATAGGACGCCCGTTCATCCTTGGCTCTCACGACTGCTGGGGGCTGATCATGGACTGGCATGCCACCCAGGGTGTAATGCTGACTGATTTTCGCGTTGAATACCCGTGGTGGGAAAGCCAGTACCCTGACAACCTCTATTTCGATAACTGGGAACGGGAGGGGTTTGTCGAATGCGACCCGTCGCCAGGCTGTATGGTCATCATGCAGGTTGAATCCAGTAAGTGGAACCACGCGGGGATCATTACCGAGGAAGGCGAGCTGCTTCACCATCTGTACGGGCAACCATCCTGCATCACGCCGTATGCGCGAGGTTATTTCAAAGACAGGATGATGATCTGCGTTCGTCATAAATATTTGCCGCAGGAGATTCAGCCATGGCGCGCTTAACCACGATTCGATTGTACGGTGCGCTGGGTGCGCGATTTGGGCGCGTGCATAAACTGGCGGTGCAGACGTCAGCGGAAGCCGTGAAGGCGTTATGTATCAACCTGGACGGGCTGGAAAGCTATCTTTTGAACGCCAAAAAGAATGGTATGACGTTCGCGGTGTTTCGCGGCAGGCGCAACATTGGCGCGGATGATTTTAAGAACCTAGCCGGAAGCACCGATATTCGCATAGCACCCGTGATGGAAGGGGCAAAAAAAGCGGGTTTGTTCCAGACAATATTGGGTGCTGTCATGGTTGTGGCGGGCATCGTCGTCACGGGCATGACGTTCGGTTCAGCAGGTATCATTGGCGCGGGTATGGTCTCCGCTGGTATCGGAATGATGGCTGGTGGGATTTACCAGATGCTTTCGCCCCAGCCCAAAGGACTACAGGGGCGAGACGATCCTGACAATAGACCCTCATATGCCTTCGGTGGCTCGGTGAACACCCTTGCGATGGGTAACCCGGTCGCGCTTCTTTATGGTGAGCGCGAGATTGGCGGCGCCATCATCAGTGCTGGCATCGTCGCAGAAGACATCTGAAAACTCCTTTCTGAATATCAAGCACCCAATTGGGTGCTTTTTTTATGGATGTAATATGGAAGTGATCACTGGTGCAAAGGGTGGCAGCCAGAAGCAGCATACACCTGTAGAACAGCCCGATTCGGCTCAGTCAATGGCGCGCTGCCGCATGCTGCTGGCGCTCGGGGAGGGTGAGTTTGCTGGTGGCCTGGATGCGACCCGGATATTCCTGGACGGTACGCCGTTGGGAAACCCCGACGGAACGATGAATTTTGAAAATGTGTCATGGGAATTCCGGCCTGGCACACAGACACAGACACCAATACCGGGATTCCCTGCAGTCGAGAATGAAACTACGGTTGGCGTATCGCTGACAAAGGCCACACCATGGACCCGCGCACTGAGTAACACCCAGATTGACGCGGTGCTGGTTCGTATTGGCATCCCTGGGTTACAGCAGCAGGAAAACGATGGGGATATTGTCGGCACCACGGTTCAGTACCATATTGACCTTGCGGTGGACGGTGGCGCTTACTCGACAGTCATGACTAAAACCGTCACAGAGAAGCTCAGTTCGCTCTATGAACTAACCCACCGTATTAATCTTCCCAAAGCCAGCACTGGCTGGCAAATTCGAGTGGTGCGTGACACCGATGACAGCACCAGCCAGATGCTGCAGAACAAAACGCAGGTGCAAGCGATTACTGAGGTGATCGATGCTCGCCTACGATATCCACACACAGCGCTGCTGTACGTGTCCTTTAACGCAAAGTCATTCAACAACATCCCTAAGATTTCCTGCATGCCGAAGGGGCGCATCATCCGAATCCCTTCGAACTATGATCCAATAGCGCGGACTTATAGCGGAACATGGGACGGGACGTTTAAATGGGGCTGGACGAATAACCCGGCGTGGATTTGGTTCGATGTTGTGACTGAGCCGCGCTTCGGTCTTGGGCGCCGCGTGACGCCAGAAATGCTCGATAAGTGGGAGCTCTATCGCATCGCCCAGCGCTGCGACCAGAAGGTACCCGACGGGAAAGGCGGAAGCGTTACCGAGCCACGCTTCATGTTTGACGTTTACATCCAGTCCCAGGCTGATGCCTGGCAGGTGATTAAAGATATTGCCGCGGGCTTCAACGGAATGACTTTCTGGGGCAACAACATGTTCAATGTTGTCTCTGATATGCCTGCGGATACGTCAAAACTTCAGATCCTCACCCGTGCCTCTGTGGTCGGGAAACCAACCTATTCCAGCGGCAGTGAAAAGAATCGCTATAGCTCAGCGCTGATTAACTTTAGTGACCCGGATAACCACTATCAGGATCGCACTACTGCAGTGATGTTTCCCGATCTGGTTAAGCAGTTCAAGTTTAAGCAGACTCAGCTAACCGCGATTGGCTGCACACGTGAAAGCGAAGCTCAGCGCCGGGGTGGTTGGGCAGTGTACTCCAATTCTCTGGACCGTATTATCACTGTCCAGACGGGACTCGATGGCTTCGCTTATGTGCCGGGGACCGTATTTGCGTTTGCAGATGAGCGGCTGTCTGGGCGTGTCTATGGTGGACGTATTACTGATTACGATGCAGGGTTGAAGTCAGTAACTACCGATCGCGGCACGAGTGCGGTGGCGGGTGATACGCTGATGATTCGTACCCTGGGCGGTACCGTTGAGAGCAGAACCATTCAGGCGGTTAACGGCCAGCAACTGATACTGGCTACTGCCTTTACCGCTGAGCCACAACCTAATGCCATTTTTGTTATCGATGCAGGCCAGTTGCGCCTCCAGTATTTCCGTGTAACCAATCTGACATTTAACGATGAAGAGAACACCTACAGTATCACCGGTGCAGAGTACAACGGGGCTAAGTACGATGCCGTTGATAACAACGCCCGGCTGGATACGCCGCCGATTAGTCTGTTACCGATAGGCCTGGTTAGCCAGCCCACGAATATCGCGATTAGCAGTTACGACTCGGTCCGGCAGGGGCAGCGTATTGCAACCATGGTTGCGAGTTGGGATGCGCCAGTAGATAAAAACGGGAAACCTCAGGCGGATATTGTCGCGTATCAGGCACAGTGGAAACGTGGTGATAATGAGTGGATCAACATTCCCGAAACAGGCTTGCGCAATATAGAGATCGCCGGGATTTTCTCAGGCGATTACCTCGTGAGAGTCCGCGCCATTAACTCTGGTGGAGCGTCCAGTTTGTGGACCTCTTCTGTGCTGACTCATCTCACTGGACGTACTGGGGATGTTCCCAAGCCGGTTGGTCTGCGCACCACAGCAATCAACTGGGGCATACAGGCTGACTGGTCCTTTCCGGCGGATACAGGTGATACTCTCCAGACCGAACTGCAGTATTCAGCAAACGGAAATGGGGATAATCCTCTGCTGCTTGCAGGAGTTCCGTATCCTCAACACACATATACCCAACTGGGTTTGAAGGCAGGTCAGGAGTTCTGGTACCGGGCTCGTCTGGTTGATCGCATTGGTAATCAGAGTGACTGGACCGACTGGGTTCGTGGTGAATCTAATGCGAATGCTGACGACTACCTGGGCGATATTGCTGATGACTTCCTGACATCTGCCGACGGTGACCGCCTGACTGGCGACATTGATACCAATCTCGAAGCCGCATTGCAGAACGCGCTGGCCAACCATGCAACCGTGGAACACCAGTGGGCGCAGTACGGCGAGGTACGCGCGGATATTCTGGTGGTTAAAACGACCATTGCGCAGGTCGATAAAGCCATGGCTGAAATGTCGACGCAGGTGCAGGCGCAGTTCAATGATGTGACTGCCGCGCTGGAAGATAAGCTCACCGCCGTGGTTGATGCGACCGGGGCATCTGCAATTTACACTCTTAAAACCGGAGTTCGAATAAACGGTGTGATGTATAACGCCGGGATGTCGATTGCCGTGCTGGCCGAAGCGGGTAAGCCGGTAGTCACCCGTGTCGGCTTTAACGCCAATCAGTTCGTCCTGATGAGTGGCAGCGGTGATACACAATATTCTCCGTTTGCTTCTATTAATGGTCAGGTGTTTATCAGCGATGCTTTTATTCAGTATAGTCAAATCACTCTGGCAAAAATTGGCGAACTGCGCTCCGCTAATTATGTTCAGGGACAAACAGGCACCATTATGAAATCAGACGGAACGTTTGAAATGAATGGGGCTGTTGCCGGGGAGGGGGCAACGAAAATGACCAATCTGAATTACAGCGTTAAAGATGGCAATGGCGTTCTCCGCGTGCAGATTGGCAAATTAACAGGGGTATTCTGATGACATGGGGAATTCAGACATGGGACGCTAACGGTGTCCCGAATAACTATGGCATTAAACCTGTAACCGTGGTGGGAATCATCGATCTTGCTTTAGGTCAGAAAACGGGAAGCTACCAGTTCAACCTCGAGCCCGGTTTAAAGGTCGGTTTTGCGGTTGGTACTCTGGAGGATAAAGGGACAATAAGTTACACAGATAAAAGAAATATTATTGCATCTGGAAACACCATAACAATACAGCCTTCAGGTAGTGATGGGATTAATGATTACCCGGCAGTCAAAGTGCAGTTAATCGTTTTTGCGGAGACTGCGTAGATGGCTAAATATGGCGCATTGATTTCATTACCTAACGGGAACCCTTTTATCACGCCTGATTCCACACCAATGACGCTTTACCGGAAAGTCACTGTAAACTCAACTTTTGGGGGGAATTTTAACAGTGTTTCGGCGTCTGTTACTATCGACGGTCAGAAGGGAGGGATTGCATTTGCACGAACCAGCGCCCCGGCGAAGATATCAGCTTCAAAAAGTGGCAATACGTTCAGTGTTAATGCGTCTAATTACAGGGGATCGGCTTTTGTCCTTGAGGCCTATTTTTTTGCCATATATCCGCTTACGCTTCCTGCCTGGGGGGTGGCTATATGGGATGCCGAAGGGACACTGGTACTTACGAATGAGTCCCGGGTATTAAGCGACCTTACAACTATTGGTTCACCAGGTGCTGTAAGTGGTGGGCTTAACATTGATACATACATGGCAGGCAAATGGGCCATAAATCCGATGGGGCTGGGATCTGTTCTCCTTCATGCTGGTTCGGCACCTGGTGGACAGCCAATCATTCAGTCTGTGGATGTGGGTACAGGTTGCTTCAATGAAGGTGCGGGAACGAGAATAAAAGGACTTACATCAACAACAGCAAGCGGCTCTTCAATCGGTACGACAAATAGTGGAATTGTGATAACGGCGATAAACACAGCTGCATATGATTAAACTGATCGATTTAAACGATCAATTTTAGAATATTGATCTATTAAAACTATTTTTATTATTCAATGCCATTGGTTATTTTTTGTTTAAATAATTAACTCTGGTATCGAAATGAAAAATATAATTATTCCAGTTATTGTCTGCCTGGTGCTTTCAGCCTGTTCAGGACCTGTTCTGGAGAAACAGAAACCGGTTTGTCAGGCTGAGTTAGTGCTTGGTGGACAGCCCCAGTCAGTGCAAATTTACGGTGTGCAAAAAGTTGTTAATCAGACTGAGTACAGGGCCGGTTATCCCTTTAACTGGCGATGGGTGAATAAAAATAATTTCACCAGTTCGAATTGCCCTCAATGAAATACCAAAAATAACCCGCTCCGGCGGGTTTTTTATTATCTTAATTCAGGAGATATCCATGTCAGCAGGAACATTAACCCTGATGAATAACTCGGCTGCGGTCGCTGGCAGCGGGACCGCGTTTACCACTGAGGTGGCGGCCGGAGATTTTATTGTTGTTACGGTCGGTGGTGTTCCCTATACGCTTCCGGTTAAGTCCGTGGAAAGTGGTACAGCGTTGACGCTGGTCAGCAATTACACCGGGCCAACCCAATCTGGCGCGGCCTGGTCAGCTGTTCCTCGTGTGGCGCTGAATATGGTTACTGCCGCAATGGTGGTGCAGAACACGGAGGCGCTGCGGGGGCTGAATTACGACAAACAGAACTGGCAACTTTTATTCTCTGCGAACGGCAATATTACTGTCAGGCTTCCTGACAATACGGAGTTTACAGGACCATCATGGAAAAGCATTATTGATCAGATCAATAATGCTTTGTTGAAAAGCCAGGCCCTGGCCGATCTGCCTGATAAAAATGCGGCCCGCGATAATCTCACTTTGGGAAACTCTCAGGATGTTACGTTCGGTAGTGTTCTTGGCACCCGTGGCGTCAATTCGGTGGCGGGTGGGTCGGGTACAGGCGTCAAAAGCACTGCTGGCGTCAAGAAGGATATTTTACTGACGTCGAATAACGTTGATGGTGAACTGGGCTGGATGATGAACCAGCTGCAGGGGTGGATGGGGAATTCGTTCTATCAGTTTGGCGGGATACGAGGTGCGGGTAATTATCTGGATGCCATTGCTCTAATCGCGAATAGTTTTGGAGCAGGAGCGAACACATACCGTTTCAACTTTCTTTCTGGTTATGGTGGGGTTATACAATCACCACGTGGTTTCTGGGGACAGTGCGGATCGGGTGGCTGGGGGGATGTTGATGGTCCATGGACCACCCCTTACTGGTCCGCCATTGTTGGTGGAAATGATGGTGGCTGGGCTCCAATCGTTTCTGGTGGTTCTTCTGCATCGGGTGGGTGGAGTACTCGTCTGTCACTGGGACTCATTTCTAATGGTGCCAATGGCTGGCCACATGGCGTCTTACATTTTATGGGCGATGCCAGATATCACAGGATGTTCAGATTCAATCCTCAGTCTGGTGATATCACTACTGACGTATGGAACGAATCCGGGTCAAACTGGCAGGGATCGTACGTGTTCGCCAAGAATGCGACATCAGACCGCGATCTAAAAGAAGATATCCAATATCGGGACGGGAAAGACAGTTTCGACCGTGTCATGCAGTGGTTACCGACCATGTTTAAGTATAAGGGGTCGGATACACAGCGTTTTGGCCTTATTGCCCAGGATCTGACTAAAGTTGATCCGCAGTACGTAAAGATAGTGCCTGGTGGACCTGTTTTTGAGGACGTTGTTGGTGTGGATGAGTCCGGTAACGAATATGTTGACCATCAGATTGAGGTTGGTCTCAAAGACGATACCCTTGCCCTTGATAATAATGTCATTATGGCCGATATGGCATGCGCTATGGTTTATATGGGCAGAGCGATGAAGGAACAGATGTCTGAACTCAATTCCCTGAAGAATGTGATTGAGACGCTGAAAGGTAGCCAGCAAAATTGACGGTTGCCGCAACCACGCCGTATGCAAGAGCATGATTGCGGCCGACTGGCGAACGTTCGATAGTGCGAGTATTGAATGATTGCCAGTCACGGCGGATTGTACTTAAGCAATATGACGGTTCAAGGTGTTTAATCTGAAACCAGCCACATATCAGCTTCTTCAAACATTTCCTGAACAGTACGGCTTATCTGTTCCTTCTCATGCTTGCTGGCGTCAGTGTTGATCGCCGGCAGTGTCATCATCGGTTTAACCCGAACATCAGCATCGGGGAAGATCCGGTGAACCCTCTTGGTCAATTCGCCCAGAATGATATCTTTTGCACCAGGCAGCCCATCAAAATTCCTTTTGTCATAAACGAGTTCCACGAACATTTCTTGTAGTCATCTTTACTGGATGGATATACAGTATTTATACTGTGTTTTTATCCGGTATTCAAGAGGGGTTAATTGATGCCACGACGCAGCGATATTGAAATGGCCTGGCATGCTTCGATACAGCAAGAACCTAATGGCCGGAAGACCGTCACCACACAGCGGTTTGTCCAGGAACTGAGCAAGGTTAACTGGAACTGGACGATGAAGCAGGCTAACGAATGGATCGAGTGGTATGTGACATCATTCCGCGATGTATCAACGCAGGAAGGGGAGAACCGTACCTTTCAGCTTTTCAATCCAAACGGAGGACTATAGCCATGGGCTTCCCTTCACCTGCCAGTGATTACGTTGAAACAAGGATTTCCCTCGATCAACAGCTAATCAGCCAGCCCGCAGCGACTTATTTCATGCGGGCATCGTGTTCACATTTCAGGGAAGGGATAATCCAGGGGGCACTACTTGTTGTGGACGCGTCGCTTTCAGCCTGTGATGGCTCGCTGCTGATATGCGCGATAGATGGGGAATTCAGGATCAAGCGATACCGAACTCACCCTCAGCCCCACCTGATAAATCTGGAGAACGGGAGAAGAGAAGTGCTGCCAGAAGACGGTGATGGCTATAATTCTTCACACGCAATATTTGGTGTTATCACGTACATCATTAATGATGCCAGGAACGCGGAGTTTGATGACTGCCCAGTGATGTGAATAGCTGAAACTTTACGGTAAAGTCGATGTTTTGTGTCGGGGTTTTTCCCCAATTATTCCCCGTTGCTTCCCCGTTCAGAAAACAGGCATAAAAAAACCAGCCGTAACAGGCTGGTTCTTCGAGGATTTTTGGTCGGCACGAGAGGATTTGAACCTCCGACCCCCGACACCCCATGACGGCGAGTTACCATCTTAAGGGCTGTTATGTGTCAGAAGCAGACATTGTTAACTTCCATACTAATAAACGGGGAGCAGGGCACTGCAAACTTGATGTTTTGAGATGGGTAATTAGTCCCTATTTCCCTTCTGTTTTTTATCGAATTTTGTTACGACTTTACTCAACCATTTGGGTTCTTCTTTGAGATCTGAGTAATAGCAATTCTCTGGAACTGCTTTCCAGAATTCAGTTATTGCGTCAGCAAACTCTACAAATTGCTCTTCTGATACATGTAAATCATCATGGTCATGTATGTTCTGCGTACCTCGAACATCGGTAGGGTGTTGATAGTACTCAGGATGATTGAATGATAGTGTTTGATGCGCAGGCCCGTCCCCATGCTTGTATACGTTTACTACCAAGTTACAGGCTTTGATCCTCTCTCCGTATCCGGTTCCATTGATTTTGAGGCCAATCCATTCGAGTAAATCAATAAGCTGATGGAAAGTTATATTCCAGATCATGGGAGTAATTAATTCTCTTTTGCACCAGTTACTTAGTTCTTTGATGGTGTGTTCTCTTAGTTTTTTATCAAACTGGTGGTACATTCCTGCCGTTAATGCCAACAACACGGTATTTTGCATCTCCAGAAGCGACCATACATAATTAATTCCCACGTGGTAGGCTTGCTCGTAGGCAGCCATTGGATCATCGTTATCAGGATCGAAATATTTTGAGGTAGCTTCCAAATACTGTTGTTCCCTCCTTTCTGCTTCTTGTTCTAAATCGCCAAACTGCGATAGAAGTCTACGCTTGGCCTCCGAAACGTAAAATTCATGAGGTTCAAGAAAGTATGGAAGATCGGCTCTAGCGAGCCAGAAGGTGACAAAATTTTCTGATGACATACTTTTCCTCAATGGAATGATAGACAGTTGGCGATATGTTGACTCTGAAGATGATACATGACCTGTTTTAATCAACTAAATCTTCTAGAGGGTACTAGAAATCCACTCAGCCGCACTGGCAGATTCGGAAGCATACCAGTAGATAACCACTCTAAATCTTTGACGGCTGAGTTTTAAGAAAAGTCCCCTTTCTAGTGGGTATCTATGTAAAGTAATTAGATGTGACCATAATTACTACTCTTTCAAATTTAACGATTGTAAAAAACGCAATAAAAGAAAATCATCTGGCGCTATAAAATTAACGTATCCATCTGGCTCAATATAACCTTGCGCTATTCTTGGATGACTTAGTGTCTCTTTAGGCAATGGATGCTTGGCAAATGGGTTGTGTAAAATATATAACCCATCCGCTAGATGTTCTACATAATCACTTTTTAAGGCTTGATGAACTTCAGGAAATAATGAGTTTTCCTTTGGAGTAAATGATGTATAAATCGTTAGAGCAGAAGGGTTGTCCGCAAGGGCTCTTACTTTTCCCCAAGTAGCTAAACTACTATAAATCACAGCACTTACATCCGAATATTCAGGTGTGCAGAATAACCCCATGTCTATATTAACATTTTCTTTTTTTACTGCAGCATCGACGTTATAAGAAATTATACTCTTTGACCCTGATTCAATGGTTGCTTCTTCATCATGGTATAGGCCATATAATGTTGCAAGTATGGGCCTAGCTGCTGCAAAGTGTGCAAAAGGTCTGTCGAATGAAGCTATGGCGATTACAAAAGGTTTTTCTTTACATTGAGGAAGTAGAGAATATCTCGATCTTAATTTTTTAACCTTTGATATAAAGCTATTACTAAGTCGAATAGATGCTTCAGAATTAAATTTATTAAAATCTCTCGGCATATCTTCCTTACTGAAACCATGCGCCCCAAGGTCTCCTTGTGCTGGAAGTGCAATAGTTGCCTCAATGCAAAAATCTGGATCATTGACGACGAAGTCAGGAGCGTCGTATGAAAAGTCGCTCCTTAAGCCTAATTCTTTCAGATAGGCAAAAAGATATAATTCCCATAGGCAAGGTTCAAAACTTGTTTGAAATTCTTTAGCAAATTTATTGTCTCGGTCTTGAAATCCTTTTGCCCATTGATTAATTACATCTCTCTCCGGTTTGTAGCGTTCTTCTTTCATCATTGTATATATTGGATGTTGTTTTTCTAAAGGCACTACATCATCGAATAAATTAATGTTGGACATTTTTTTCTCAGTAATATGATTTATTTTAAGGGACGTATGATAATGCATTAGAAAATATGTAAAATCAACTTACCTCACATTTTAAAACTTACGGTGTACTCAAAGGGGGGTTCTTTGAAACCTTAGATTGCATTGCACTGAGGTGACAGATAATATTTTTTTACTTAACCCTTTGAATAACAGTGAATTAAGTAAATATCGAGTCATAGATCGTTCATGATTGTCTTCAACTGCCACTTTTCGCTCAAAGCAGATGTTTTTCTCTGTCGCTTCGTACGTCAACGCATAGTTTCTATTAACTCTGGTCCTTGATTCTTAACATTCCCGACGGCACGCATTACAGCATGCCATGAAAATTTATCAGCCGGCACGGAACCGTCAGCCGCAATTACCGTAGCTTCTTTCCCTCCAATGTCCTGCCTCATCCATTCGCGAGCGGCTTCTGGTGACAGAACCAGCGGCCGCCTGTCGTGAATATCTACCAGCCCTTTGTCTGCAGCAGCCGTCACTATCAGGAATCCTTCTGCTTCATCTCCACGTTCGAATGGTGTTCTGCCGATCGCCGCCATGAATATCGGCTGGCCATCGGCTCGATGAATGAAGTAGGGCTGCTTTTTGTCACCTTCCTTTTTCCATTCATACCATCCATCAGCAAAGCAAATTGCACGACCATACTGCCAGAGTGGTTTAAACATTCTGCTGGTGGCCGCAGTTTCAGAGCGTGCATTAATTAGTGGTGGTTTATCCCACCACCCGGGGGCGTATCCCCAGATAACTGGATCAAGATGGAGTTTCTCATCACGTTCGCTCAGTAGCAGAACTTTGGTTCCGGGCGCAACGTTGAAACGTCCGATCGGTTCAGGGCCATATGGAATGTCTCGTTCGACTTCTTCAGCGAGAAGGGCTAGATAGTCTTCACGCGTCATTGACTGTGAAAAACGTCCACACATAAAAACCTCCAGCCATATGTCAGACTGAAAGTATAGGTGGTAACTAAAAGAGAGGGCGCGTAGGTTAATGTGTACCTAAATGCGCCCTTAATTTGGATTCTGGATGTATTTGTGTGATTATATGATTGAATTTAAAGTGAATTATTTAAATTCAAAAAACCTTTTTGTACGGTTTTACTGAAACCTGCGCGTAAACGCCCGCTGCAACATACGGATCGGCTTCCGCCCACGCCTGTGCCGCCTCCAAAGATTCAAATTCGGCAATCACCGTCGAGCCGGTAAAACCCGCCGCACCGGGATCGTTACTATCGACCGCTGGCATGGGGCCCGCCGTGAGCAAACGACCTTCGTCATGAAGGAGTTGCAGGCGAGCCAGATGAGCAGGGCGCACGGAAAGACGTTTTTCGAGAGAGTCTGCGATATCTTGGGCGTAAATAACATACAGCACGGGTAGAACTCCTTGAACGGTAAAAGTCGTTAATAACGTTATTGGAAAGGCCTAACAACTGCAACGGAAAGATAACTGATATGTTAAGGCCATACTCTGAAAGTGGTTTTTTATCATAAAATCGTGTTCTAAATGTCAGTTACCGCCATGGGCTTATTGAATATGATTGCTATTTGCATTTAAAATCAGGGCCTGGTTTTTTTACTGAAACGATTATGACTTCAATGACCCTTGATTTACCTCGTCGCTTTCCCTGGCCAACGTTACTGTCTGTCGGCATTCATGGTGCCGTGGTGGCTGGTTTGCTGTATACCTCGGTACATCAGGTTATTGAACTGCCTGCGCCAGCGCAGCCGATCTCTGTCACGATGGTCGCGCCTGCCGATCTCGAACCACCTCAGGCCGTTCAGCCGCCGCCGGAACCCGTTGTCGAGCCTGAACCGGAACCAGAGCCGATTCCAGAGCCACCAAAAGAGGCGCCAGTGGTGATTGAAAAACCGAAGCCCAAGCCTAAACCGAAGCCAAAACCGGTGAAAAAGGTGGAAGAGCAGCCGAAACGCGATGTTAAACCAGCAGAACCGCGCCCGGCCTCCCCGCTGGAAAATACGGCACCTACGCGCACAACGGCCAATACAGCACCGGCAACTACCAGCAAACCGGTGGTCAGTGCGCCATCGGGTCCACGTGCTTTAAGCCGTAATCAGCCTCAGTATCCGGCGCGAGCTCAGGCGCTGCGCATTGAAGGGCGGGTAAAGGTCAAATTTAATGTAACGCCGGATGGTCGGGTTGAAAATGTGGAGATCCTGTCTGCGCAACCTGCCAATATGTTTGAGCGTGAAGTGAAAAACGCGATGCGTAGATGGCGTTATGAAGCAGGTAAACCCGGTTCCGGACTCGTGGTGAATATTGTTTTCAAATTAAACGGCACAACGCAGATCGAGTAAGCATCAGGCCGTCCGGCAATGATCAAGAGTGATGATTGCCGGATAGCATTACTGGCGTGTGCTATCAGGCCAACGTGGGGATTGGACGCGGTTTCCCGTCTTTATCAACGGCAACGTAGATAAACAGAGCTTCGGTGGCCTTATAACGCTGGCCAATAGGTTCAGAAGCGACTTTCTTCACCCAAACTTCAATATTGATGCTGATTGAGGTTGTCCCGCGTTTCACACAGCGAGCATAGCAACACACTACATCACCTACGGCGACCGGGCGCAAAAAGCTCATTCCTTCAACCCGCACCGTTACCACACGACCATGTGCGATCTCTTTGGCCTGAATCGCGCCACCTATATCCATTTGTGACATCAGCCAGCCGCCAAAAATATCACCGTTCGCGTTGGTATCGGCAGGCATGGCCAGAGTGCGTAAAACCAGTTCACCCTGGGGAGTGTTATTCGTTGTTGTCATTGTAGAACCGACTATAGAGAAAGATTACAGGCGCGATGCTACTAGAATTTGTGCGTCGAGAACAGAGGGGATGCGGCATGCAGAGCAGATGTAAGTCAGGTTGTCAGCTCTATGGAACGCGAGGGGATAAAAATTCGCCAGATCCGCAGATCTGGCGAGCATGTATTACGATTTATCTTCTTGCGGCAGATGACGGTAAATATAGACCCCACTCAGCAGCGTAAAGAATAAAGTCAGGGCGGTCAGGCCGAACACTTTGAAGTTGACCCAAATGTTCTGCGGTAGCCAAAATGCAATATAGATATTCGCCAGACCACACAGGATGAAAAAGACTGCCCAGGCTAAATTTAGTTTCGACCACACTGGCTGCGGCAGGGTCAGTTCTTTACCTAACATGCGCTGGATCAGCGGCTTTTTCATCACCCATTGGCTTACCAGCAATGCACCAGCAAACAGCCCGTAAATCACCGTTACTTTCCACTTAATGAATTCATCGTTGTGGAAAAAAATAGTCAGGCCACCAAATACGGCCACCAGGACAAAGGTGATTAACGCCATCTTCTCGACCTTGCGATAGCGAACCCAGCTGTAAATCAACACTACAGCCGTCGCGACAATCAGCGCCGAGGTCGCCGCATAGATGTCGTAAAGCTTATAAAAAGCAAAAAAGACAACCAGCGGTAAAAAATCAAGAAACTGCTTCATTCTTCGATTCCGTCATCAAAAGCACCGGGTACAAGCCCGGAATGCGTTCAGGGTTTATTGGCGAATCAGCATGTACAGGCGGAACAAATAGATCAGCAACACCGCGGAGATCATATTGCTCAGCGTATTCGCCAATACCGCGCCTACATTCGGCGTAAGTACTGCAAAACTTGGCGCAAAAAGCAACAGCAGCGTTTTTGCCAGCAACCAACCGATTACTGCCGGCGCAACCAGTCGCATATTCGACCACGCCAGACGCATACTGTTGCGCATCGCGGCAAAGACACCCATTTTGTCCTGTACCAACATCACAGGTGCGAGTGCCAGCAGGATGGCCAGCAGAATACCGGGAACAACAACCAGCATAATACCGATTTGCACCAGCAGAGTAGTCAAAAAAATCAGAATAAACAGCTTTGGCAACACTGGCGCACTGGCGCCGATGGCACGTAATGCGCTGACCCGATGACCTGCTGAAATCAGCTGAATCATCAGGATGACCCCACCGGCGAGGATGGCATTACCAATCAGACCGGAAAACGTAGACGCCGCGGAAGCGCGTAGCAAAATTTGCTGTTGCTCCGGGGTCATGTTTTGCACCAGATCGAACAACCCCACGCTGCTGGTTAACTGATCGCCTTCACTGAGTTGCGCAATTTGTGCGTCAGTGGGGGAAAAGGCATGCCCTAACACCACTGTGATAAACGCGCACAACAACGATACCAGCAAGATGGTAATGAATTGATTACGGAAAAAGTTTCCCGTGTCACGGTAAACGGATTTCGCCGTGATAGACATGCACTCTCCTTGAGTTTTGCAGGTGTTCATTTGCGGGCAATTGTACCCTGGATAACTCTACAGTGGCAGCATCGCGCGATGTATGGAAAAGCATATCTTTGTAAAGCTGCGGTAATTTTTGGCTATGACTTCAGCGTCGTGCATGAACGCTGTTTGTTATCTGCGCATCGCGTGCAGATAACCATCACCCATCAGCAATGAGCTGGAGGTACTTGCACATTGAAAATATATCAAAATTGATCTGAATTAATTTAACCAGGATTTTGAATGCAAGTTCTAACTTAATCTGGATCAATAAATGTTAAATTATCAAAGTCAATGTGATCCATGTTAGATCATTTATTACTCCAAAGTAGGTATATTCATTCCGCTTTTATAACCATAACGATGGAGCGGACATGAAAAAATTAACAGTTGCAGCATTGGCTTTAACAACTCTTCTCTCTGGTAACGCATTTGCGCATGAAGCTGGAGAGTTCTTTATTCGTGCAGGTTCTGCCACCGTCAGACCGACGGAAGGTGCAGGTGGTACGCTGGGCAGCTTAGGTGGCTTTGATGTCAGCAATAACACGCAGTTGGGTCTGACATTTACCTACATGGCAACCGACAATATCGGTGTTGAATTACTGGCGGCTACACCGTTCCGCCATAAAATTGGTACTGCAGCAACGGGTGATATTGCCACCGTACATCATTTGCCGCCGACGTTAATGGCACAGTGGTACTTCGGTGACTCCAGCAGTAAACTGCGTCCGTATGTAGGTGTTGGTGTGAACTACACGACCTTCTTCGATGAAGGCTTTAACGATAACGGTAAAGAAACAGGATTATCGGACCTGAGTCTGAAAGATTCCTGGGGTGCAGCAGGGCAAGTCGGTATGGACTATCTGATTAACCGCGACTGGCTGATTAACATGTCGGTCTGGTACATGGATATCGATACTACTGCGAAGTACAAATCTAATGGTGCTGTTCTGCCGCAAGCCCGTTATAGCGACAGTGTACGCCTCGATCCGTGGGTGTTTATGTTCTCTGCGGGTTATCGTTTTTAAGTTCTTCTGCAAAACTGGTCATCAAATGACCAGTTTTTTCCATTCTTTTCCACGCGTATTGTTGTTTTGACCAGCCGTAGTCAACTGAGTCACGTGTGCTTCTAAACGCATCAGTCAGAGATGCTGGTTGTACCGTTCCACCCATTTAGCATTTCCCTTTGTTGTAGTGGTGGAGTAAATATAGGCTAAGTATCTTGTCCCGGTACTAAACGAACACACTATCAAATAAGGCGCTGTGCAAGATGACTTGTAGCGCTCTCTTTAAGCAGTACCGCGGTAACTATAATAGCCTGTGTGTTTATCTGGAATATCGCTTTTGTTTCTATTCTCTTATGCATTATTGCTGCGGCTCATTTATTACGTACAAAAAAGAACCTGCAGATAATCAGGGGATAACTTATCCAAAATGTTAACTATTGATAAAATTAAAGTAACATATCGTAAAATTTGGATATTTTATTTTTCATGGACTAAGGTTTATACATCATGATATAATGTAATGGCAGATTATTTACCATTCAATAATGTAAATGAATTTTCGAGGAGATCATTCCAGTGGGACGTAAGTGGGCAAATATTGTTGCTAAAAAAACAGCTAAAGACGGTGCAACGTCTAATGTATATGCAAAATTCGGTGTAGAAATTTATGCTGCTGCTAAACAAGGCGAACCAGACCCAGAATTAAATACATCTTTAAAATTCGTTATTGAACGTGCGAAACAAGCGCAGGTTCCAAAACACGTTATTGATAAAGCCATTGATAAAGCCAAAGGCGGCAGCGATGAAACGTTCGTGCAAGGGCGTTATGAAGGCTTTGGTCCCAGTGGCTCACTGATTATCGCTGAAACATTGACTTCAAACGTTAACCGTACGATTGCTAATGTCCGCTCAATTTTTAATAAAAAAGGCGGGAATATCGGAGCGGCGGGTTCTGTCAGCTATATGTTTGACAATACCGGAGTAATTGTATTTGAAGGGACAGACCCTGACCATATTTTTGAAATTCTGCTTAATGCTGAAGTAGATGTTCGTGATGTAACCGAGGAAGAAGGAAACATCGTTATTTATACTGAATCTACAGATCTTCATAAAGGCATTGCAGCTCTAAAAGCAGCAGGAATTACTGAGTTCTCAACCACAGAATTAGAAATGATTGCTCAATCAGAAATTGAACTTTCACCAGAAGATTTAGAAGTCTTTGCAGGGCTTGTTGATGCTCTTGAAGATGACGATGATGTTCAAAAAGTATATCATAACGTTGCAAATCTCTAATGATAGATTAAAGAAATCTGTCATTATGGCAGATTTTTTTAACTCATAAAGTTGTTATGAGTGCACTATTTATTACAGACTCGGATATTTTCCATCATCATCAACTAAAAATATCTGAGATAGGTACCAGGTATCATTCTCTTTGGACAATTGATATTCATAAACAGGTGAATAATACGGTCTCGATAATCTGGTCGTCACGGTCGCTACTTTTTCAGAAATCTGAACCGATATGATGTTCTCTTGCTCAGGATCATGACTAGACTCAGAACCAAAAGCTATAGGCTCGCCCTGAAAACCAGGTTTTGTATATTTATTCAAAAGCTCATTCCAATCCTTCTGGGCCAGGAGCATAACTTCTTGCTTTCCGTAGTTCTGATTTCTCTGAAATGACTGGTCATTCCAATATTTATAATCCCTCTGGAAAGCGGTGATTACCTGTTCCGGAGTATTTGCCAGTATGTCCCCAGCGCTTAAAAATCCAACGCTTAACATAACTAATTTAATCAACAGATGTTTCAACAAGTTCACCCATATTTGGCATGCTTTACTTCAGTGTCTCGCAAGGGACTTTTTGAAGTCAACTTCATTAATGGTTGCACAACCAAGACGACTGAACTGTATAGATTCCGGGCATACCTGCCCGTGGTTAGCAACCAGGAAAAATTCCCCTCGTTCTTCATTTAAAAAATTCTGGGGAAAACATCCTGCCTTTCTCCCCTTTGATGTAGTGCTACTCTTTAAGCAAACCAACTTTGAGGGTATTGCTGATGATGTTGACCCGCCATCTGCTACAGCAAAAAATCACACTTCTGGAACCGTTCTACGAGGATCAAACGGCAGCGTTTGCCGTGAGTGTTGCACGTGAATTATTGCTTTACATGGATAAAATTGAGGCGCTGGAGAAACTTATTGCGACTCCGGTTACACTACCTTATTGCAGCGCAAGTCCGGTTTGTGAGATTGAGGCGGGCTATGCCGCAGGCGTAAACGACTGCCGCGAGGCCATCCGGCGGGCAGGGTATCCTATCGAAGGTGATGATTAGTTTGCGCTTATGTTAACAACTATGTGCTTTTATTGTATAAATCTGTAACCTAAGCGCGCGATTGCGGGCTACATCAACGTACCTGCTTCGGAGTGGCAAACATTCTCTATCAACGTACAACGCTGTTATGCAACAACATAAACGGGTAACCGATTTGGCAATACTGTTAACTATCAGGGTGGACTCGTGAAGATTGTGCAGGATAAGCTCAGAAACAGGCAGGCTCTGCTGGTATCCGGGCTCATTACGTTGATTTTTACCTCGTTGTTTCTGTTTATCATTTATGAACAGCGTATGGCGGCCGCCAGTGAAGGCGTTAGCCGCCTGCAAGCTCCCATGTTGGACATTTTTTACGA
>OCAE01000123.1_pt1 | contig 75828 bp, 69 predicted proteins | sample 1495581 | NCBI WGS metagenome assembly OCAE01 (sample SAMEA2580278, study PRJEB22360) | human gut metagenome | biome: human gut; feature: human-associated habitat; material: faeces | place: Denmark | collected 2008/2010 | reverse complement strand
CGATCGTATCATCAGGATGAAAAGCCCGGTTAGCAAGTTTATATGGCTCAGATACTTTCATGACCTTCTCAACACATGGTTCTACTTCGATTGCTTTAGGATCAATTTGAGTTGTATCTCCAACCATTCCAATAATTGTTTGGATTTCTCCTTTAGAAACATGTGGTTCAGCCCCCCTAGCTCTAATCACATCTTCAATTTTTTTAATACTTTCATCACTAGTATGTGGTTTCAAGACAATAATCATTTTAATTTCCTCCTATAAATAAAAAACTCATCCTAATCAAAGGACGAGATATCTTCGTGGTACCACCTTTATTCACTAATAGATCACTCTATCAGCCTCATCAAGTACGCTATACAACTATAGTTCATACTCTTACACATTAACGGGTGTCACCGGAGATGCCTACTTACTTCAACATTCTACTCCTTGATGTATTCAACTATTTATTTGGATATCGTCACACCAACCCGATACTCTCTTTGCCTAAACGCCTAGTTTACTCTTTCAATTCATCGTATTTATTATATGAACTTATAATACCGATAAATAATCAAAATGTCAATTAATATAATTATTTTAATAGTCCTTTTAACACTTTTCTAACATTATGAGCAGCATCTTCTTGTATTTCAATAATCTTAGCCCCTCTTGATTTCGCCACTTCTCTTAAATCACAAGCTATCGCCGTATGATACGAACAGCCAATAACAATAAATATATCATTCTTTTTTAATGCCCCTACCATCTCATAGGCCTTTTGATAATTAGGTGCCGGATCACCATATAATACTGGTTTATTAAATAATGACCAGGCTATACTCAATTCATCTTCTTCCGGCAATCCGCCATGCAATTCTAAGGCATCACTCCCAGCCTGTTTATGTAGACCATCGATATTCATTGTAATAATAGGAATATCATATTCAGCTAATGCAATATGGGCATCGTTAGGCTCAGCCCCATTCATGTTAGCTTTTAATTGTTTGATTACTTCATTATATTCTTCATGATGGTTATTAGCATAATTTCTAAATAACTTTTCTCTAACATCTGGTCTTTCCATAAAGGTTGGAATATTACTTTGTTTACTTATCCCTGCACCAGTAAATGCTACTATTTTCATCATTATCACTCTCCAATTCTTGCACATATTATATCACAAACCATTTGTTTATAAAAATATCACCTTTTTCTCAAGTAATTTACAATCTAACATTCTATCTATATTATTAGCGTATCTATTGTAACCATATTCACCACTTATCATGCCTTTTTTTAAATATATACAACTATTATATAATATATAATTCTATTAATAAGGCTGCTTGTATTATTTTAAAACAATTAAAAAATAATTAATAAAAACACTTGACCTAAAGTAACTCAAATAAATTATAGTATGATTAGATAAAAAAGAGCAGTATATGTAAAATATGTTTATTAAATATTTATCCCTTGTATATTGACAAAGTACATGTTCTTATATAAAATAACAATTGTTATATAACATGTGTTATTTTATATGAAAGGAGTCAATTATGCCACCAAAAACAAGAATAACAAAAGAGTTAATTATTGAAAAGTCATTTGAAATTACTAAATCCGAGGGGATTGAAAATCTAAATGCACGCTATCTCGCTAAACAACTAAACTGTTCAACAATGCCCATCTTTAAGGTTTTTAATGATATGAATGAATTAAAATTTGAATTAAAGAAAAAAATTGATGCATATTACAACGATTTCATCTTAGCACATCTTGATAAAAATAATTATCTTTACACGATGTCTTTTGCTTATATTGATTTTGCCATCAAAGAAAAGAATCTATTTGGAGCATTGTTTGTCAATGAATTTATCAAAACTCGTTCCATTGAAGAAGTCGTCCATTCCGCTTGGAATCGTGAAACGATTGAATATTCAGCACAACAATTTGGTATTACAATTAGAGAAAGTGAGATACTTTATCGTGATATTCGTTTTTATACCCATGGAATTGCAACTCAAATATATGGTGGTAACATGGCTTTAAAAGAGGAAGAAATCCAAACTCTTTTAAAAAATGCTATAAACAAATTTCTAAAATGAAAAATCTAAGAATTATTAAAAAATATTTTCAAGTTACTAAAGCTAATAAAAAAATAACCTTTATACTGGTCTTAGCTTCTTTATTAGCAAATGGTCCTTATATGTTTACAAGTTTATTGTTTAGCTTAACGATTAATTATTTAACTAAACAAAATAGTAAAATGGTCATAATTACCATGATCTTGTATTTTGTTCTTAAAATAGCATCAAAGTTATTTAAAATTATCAGCTATAATATTGAAAAAAAGCTATATAATGATGTCTACCTAAAATTACAAAATGATATGATTAAAAAATTAGATATTATTAATATGAAATACTTTACTAATCACAGCAAAGGAGAAATTCTTAATATCATTAATGGTGATATTAAATTACTCGCAGAGTTTGGTACTTGGCTATCTCAAGCTATCTTGCTATTTCTATCTTTTATTATTTCAATTATTATTCTTAGTCAAATTAGTATCAGCTTAATGATCTTAGGATGTATCATCAATAGTATCGTTATCTATATTTTAAACATATATAATGATAAATTTGAAATTCTAACCAAAGAAGGAAAATTGAAAGCTGATGATGAAATGCAATTTTACAGTCAACTGCTTAACGGTTTACGAGATATCAAAATTTTCAGTATTCTTGATCAGTTACATGCCAAATATCAATTGTTGAACAAAGCTTATCTAAACATTCACGATAAACAAATTAACAATAAAATAATCAGTAACATAATTAGTCCTAGTATCACAATGTGTACAGAAATTATTCTAATGTTCTATGCCTGCTATAATTGTCTAAATGGCAAGTTTGAAATTGACACAGTACTCATTATCCAGTCTTATTTTGGAACTTTATTCAGCTCTTTAAGTGACTTTATTTCTACCTTAGGTGAACTCAGAATAAAAAATGTATCAATTGATCGTTATGATAATTTTATTAATTCATCGTGTAATGAATATTTTCTTAATGATGATATGATCAAACCAAATGAATTTTGTATTACATTTAAAAATGTTACTTTTTCTTATCGTGAAAAAACAGTCTTTCAAAACTTCAATTTAAACCTAAAGTCAAATTCATTAATTGCAATAATCGGTCCCAGTGGTTGTGGAAAAAGTACTTTATTCAATTTACTTTTGCGCTTTGAAAAACCAACTAGTGGTAAGATATTGATTGGTACACATCCAATAGACAAGTATTCTAGGATAAAATATTCACAGATTTTAACTTGTGTTGCCCAACATCCGTATTTGTTCAATATGTCAATTTATGAAAACCTTGCACTTATTGATCCTGATATCAATAATATCAAAAAAGCTTGTCAACAGGCAGAAATCGACGAATATATTATGTCACTACCAAAACAATACGATACTATTTTAAGTGACGGTGCTTTAAATTTTTCTGGAGGACAACAACAAAGGCTAGCAATTGCTCGAGCACTTCTAAAAAATTCTAAAATTTTATTATTTGATGAAATAACTAGTGCTCTTGATGAAAAGACTTCATATGAAATTTTTCAAACATTAATTAAATTAAAGAAGACACACACAATTTTAATGATTTCCCATAAACCAAGCGAATACCAACAGTGTGATCAAATTATAAATTTATCGTTCTAGTGTTATTGCATCTAAAAACATTTTATTTGAACTCACATTAATTTTTTCACGTATTAAAAATAGAATTCATCATTTACTGATTTATGTTAGACTATTTTCAAGGAGTGTGAAATTATGATTAAACTGGTTGCAGTTGATATGGATGGTACTTTTTTAGATGACCAAATGCATTATAACCGCACAATTTTTAGAAAAATTTATAATTATTTTAAAGAAAATGATATTTATTTTGTAGTTGCCAGTGGCAATCAATATTATCAATTAAAATCTTTTTTTGATGATTATCAAGATGAAATTACTTACATTAGTGAAAATGGTGCATATATCATTGAAAATAAAAAAGAAATTTTTCACTGTGAAATCAATAAACAAGATATTTATACAATAACTAAAAAATTACAAGAGGATTCTCGTATTCAAATATGTTTATGCGGAATTAAATCAGCTTATTTATTGAATGCGTCAAATGAATTTTATAATGTATATTCTAAATACTATCACCGACTTGAAATGATTGAATCGTTAGATGAAATTAATGACACGATTGTAAAATTTGCTTTATTTGTTCCAGCTGAAGATTCTAAAAATATTTTAAATAGGCTAACTGATGATATCGGAAATATCATTAAACCAGTTTCCAGTGGTCATCAAAGTATTGACTTAATTGATCCACGATATAATAAAGGTACTGCACTTGAGCTATTATGTAAGCGCTATAACCTATCATTAGAGGAATGTGCTGTATTTGGGGATAGTCCAAATGACCTAGAAATGCTAAAAAAAGCAAAATATAGTTTTGTAATGGAAAATGCCAATCAAAGTATTAAAAATATTGCCTATAAGATTATCCCTTCAAATAATCATTATGGCGTTTTAAAAACATTATTAGACCTTTTTAATGTTTCTAACATTACCGAAAGAGAAAAAGCTTTATTAGGGATGTGGTATGATGCTAATAACGATCAAAAAGTTTTAACAGATCGTCTGAATACCCATCACCTTTGTTTTAAATATAATCATACCGACCCACTAGACCAGGATATTCGACAAAAAATTTTAAATGAACTATTCCAAAATGAGAATAGCAATCTTGAAATCATCTCACCTTTCTTTTGTGATTGTGGTAATTTAATCACCTTTGGTCATAATGTATTTATTAATTCCAATGCTTATTTTATGGATGGAGCCAAGATCAATATTGGTAGTAACGTATATATCGGACCTTCTGTTGGCCTGTATACAGCTATTCACCCGCTTGATTATAAACGTCGAAACCAAGGTTTAGAAAAAGCAATGCCAATTGAAATTGGTGATAACACATGGCTTGGAGGTAATGTCGTTGTTTTACCAGGTGTAAAAATAGGGCATGGTTCAGTAATTGGCGCTGGTAGTGTCGTTACCAAAGATATACCACCAAATGTATTAGCTTTTGGTAATCCCTGTCGTGTTGTTAAAGCCATTGATCAATCATAATTCACACTATTAAAATATAAGTATTGCTAATTTTATAATAAAGATATTGGTTCTTAAAAAATCAATATCTTTATTTATTTTTTCAATCTTTGAAAAACCTCTATTTTTCTTGCTCGAAGAAATAAAAATTGCTATATTAATCTTAAAATATGATGGATTTACAACTAAATAACGAATAGCTTTGAGTATCATCTCGAGAGCTATTTTGTTTTTCATGGAGAGTATGAGGACAAGAAAAATGAAAAAACTACAAATGAAATATAATTTATTGCATATTTTATATTGGATGGCAACTTGTTGCATTTACGGATATGTTGCCGTATTTCTTCAATATAAAGGAATGAGTAACACTGAAATCGGCATTGTTTCTGGAAGCGGGTGTATTTTAACGATTTTTTTATCTCCGTTTGTCACATCTTTAATTTCAAAAATAAAAGGCCTAACAATTAAGCAGCTATTATCTATTATTTATTTGATTATTGCTGGAGCTTTTTTAACTTTAGCTTTAGTTGATTTATCAGTTATTCTAATCATGCTTTTATATGTTTCAATGATGTCATTAATTGTTTCAACAGTTCCTTTTTTATCAATGATTGCAATGAACTATATTCAAGACGGAAAAGAAATAAATTTTGGCTTAGCAAGAGGAATGGGTTCTATATCTTATGCTGTTAGTGCTGTGCTCTTGGGTCAGTTCATTGAATTTTTTAACCCGACTATTTTAGCATATGTCTTCGTCATTTCTGCAATTTTAGATTTAGTAATTTTATATTCTTTGCCAAATACCAATGTTAAACAGGCAACCCATAAAAAAGAGGGGAATATTTTTACAATTATTAAAAATTATAAAGTCTTCTTTTTCATTCTCTTAGGCTTCTCCTTTATGTTTGCTGCTGCAACTTCGCTATCAACTTATTTAATCAATGTCGTTAAAAATCTTGGCGGTAATACTTCATTGTACGGTGTTGCAATCTTCTTCATGGCAGCTAGCGAAATGCCTGTTATGGCAATTACTCCAAGGTTAATTAGAAGATATGACAGTATCACTTTAATTATGGTTGCAGCTTTTTTCTATATTATTCGAAATTTTACTATTTGTCTAGCACCTAGTCTCCCTGTTTTATTCATTGGAATGATGATGCAAAGTTTATCGTATGGATTACTAACAGCAGTGATAACTTACTATGTAACATATAACCTCAAAAGTCATGATCAAATGATGGGTCAAACAATGATAGGGATTATGACTTCTGGGGTAGGATCTACTATAGGAAATCTTTTTGGCGGTATTTTACAAGATCAATATGGTTTAAATATGATGTTTATATTTGCATGTTTAATTACAATAATTGGAGTAATAATTATTTTTTCAACTGGTTACTTTCAAAAGAAACAATTGAATACACCCACTAAACAATAAAAAAGAGATTTTACTCTAATTAAGTTAAAATCTCCTTTTTTATTGTTCAACCTACAAATTAAAATAATTAACATCTAAGTAGTATTTATATTTACTTTTAGTCTAAATAATCAGGTTCACTTAATACCATAATTATTTTTTCATATATTCACATACCCGTTTTAAATCTTCTCGTATCGGCAGTTGTTGTGGACACATCTTTTCACATGCTCCACATTGTTTACAATTTTCAGCTTTAGCTTCTGAAACCATTTTTTCTAACTTTGCTTTAAATTGGTCATGACTATCATATACAAAAGCATTATTCCAATATTTAAAATTATTTGGAATATCCACTCCAAATGGACACGGCATGCAATATGCACATCCTGTACAACCATTTTGAGTTCTTGCTTTTAATGTATCACGAACATCTTGAATCAAAGCAACTTCTTCAGCTTTCAAATACTCAAAATTTTTAAAAGTAGCTAAATTATCTAGTACCTGTTCATAAGTTGACATCCCGCTAAGCACTACTTTCACATTGGGCAAACTGGCAACATAGCGAAGTGCCCATGATGAAATACTTAAATCAGGATTATATGCTTTAAATTTATTTTCGATATCTTCTGGTAAATTTGCTAACGAACCACCTTTGATCGGTTCCATAACTATAATTGGTATATTATATTTTTCTGCCAATAAATAGCCCTTCATCCCTGCTTGAATATCCATATCCATATAATTTAATTGTAATTGACAAAAATCCCAATCATGATATTCAAGAATTTCTTTAAAAACCGGATATTCATCATGGAAACTAAATCCAATATTACGGATTTTCCCTTCTTCTCTAAATTCTTCACACATTCCAATCAAGTCATATTCTAATACTTTTCTCCATTTATCAGCATCTAAAGCATGTAATAAATAAAAATCAACATATTCAACATCTAATCTTTTTAATTGATCTTCAAAAACTTTTTTTGCCTCTTCTTTACTCGAAACATTCCAAATTGGTAATTTTGTCGCTAAAAAGAAATCTTCACGTTTATACTTTTTTAACACTTTACCAACAAACGGTTCGCTATCGCCATTATGATAAGGAAAAGCAGTATCAATGTATGTAACCCCTGATTCAATTGCCTTATCAATCATTTTTTCTGCTTCTTTTTCATTAATTTTCCCATCCTCATCTAATGGAAAACGCATACAGCCAAACCCCAATAATGATGGTTCAATCCCTAAATTGTCAAACTTTTTTGTTTTCATTTAAAGTCCTCCTAATATCCTACAACATACTTTCATTATACTATTTCACCATTTTTTTTACCATATTTAAATATTTTTAAGAAAAATATTTCTTCTTGTATGTTATGATATAAAAAAGGAGTTTATTTTATAATGGAAAAGAATTGTAAATTATTTGACTATATACTACTATTTCTTGCCTTGCTATCATTATTCTACTTCATTATAGTTGTCACTAATTCTCGGTTTATCAATGCCTATATACTTTATCCGATTTTTACAGCATTATTAATGTGTTATGCTGTATATGAGTTACATTTTAGAAAAAGTATTCTATCCTCATTACCTAAAATTCTTAATTATTCAATTAAAGGAATTATTATTATTAGTGTAATTGTATTTATAATTATCGAGGGTTTAATTATACATGAGGTTAATAATAAGTATAACAAACGCAGTGATTTCCTCATTGTTCTTGGTGCTCGTTTATACGGCGACAAACCTGCACCACTATTACGTTATCGATTAGATGCAGCTGTCGAATATCATCAAAAATTTCCTGATGTCCCAATTATTGTAAGCGGAGGACAAGGCCACGGCGAGAACATCACAGAAGCAAAAGCTATGAAAGACTATTTAATCAACAAAGGAATAGATGAATCATTGATTATCGAAGAAAATAAAAGTACTAATACAAATGAAAATATTATCTATAGTAAAAAAATTATTGAAACATCGACTACTGAAGACTATGAAGTAGTTATAATAACTAATGGTTTTCATTGCTACCGAAGTAAACTATTAGCAAATAAACACGGTTTAGAAGCTCATACATATGCAGCTAGAGAAAATTTAGATACTGCTCCACACTATTATTTAAGAGAATTTTTTGGATGTTTGAAAGATATGATATTATCTTAAATATTCCACATAGTTCACACATTTATTGATAATTAATTTAGTATACTATTGAATGGAGGGGTGATTATGTTTAGTAAATTATATATTACCATTAAGGCAAGTGACAAATTTGACGATTCAATTATTGATCCTATTTCTTTTATTCTAATAGATTGGGGAGTTGATGGAAATCTAATCGACTGGGATATTTATCCAAGTCGTGCTAAATTAGAAATTAATACTGAAAATGATAATTATCAGACTTATAGTATAACTTATCAAGGGATGCAAACAATCATGGAATTGTGCTATGAGTGTGAATTTGTTATGACAATTATTGATAATGATGAAAAAAGCGAGAGTTATACAACATATTTCAGTCGTGAAAATTCCAATAACTTTGAAACAGATATCTCAGAATTATTAGAATAAAAACTCAAAGAATTTAAACTTTGAGTTTTTTTATTTTTTTTTACATTTTCTCTTTACATTTATCAAATTTTTATATATAATCATTCTTGCGTTGAGAGTTAATAACCTCTTAACAAAGTAAATATGGCGGTCGTGGTGAAGTGGTTAACACACCAGATTGTGGCTCTGGCATTCGTGGGTTCGATTCCCATCGACCGCCCCATTTATATTTTTAGTCGAAACATTTCGCACTTTGCAAAATATAGTAAAAACGCACAACGCACTTTGACAAATAAAGTAAAACTGCACTTTGTAAACTTTTGCAAACTATAGTAAAACAAAAACCAAACGGATACCTTTCCATTTGGCTTATCTTAATATTCGACTATTGATTAAACAAATTAATATGTTATAATATTAGCAAATAAATTAAGTAATTTATTTATTAATATATATAATGTTATAAAAATAACATACTAATCTGATTTCTATTTGAAATCAACATTTAGTTTCCATTTCGACTGGAAATTATCGTATTAAGAATGCCTAGTTGGTCAAATAAGGTATTCTTTTTTATTTTGTTTTTTTTCTTTGCCATTATTCTATCACAATCATAATAAGAATAATACAAATTGTTTATTTTTTTTCGTCTTTTTTTTCAGAATTTTTTACACGTTCATATTCATCACTGATCCAGAAAGATATCAAAGAGCTTTTATTAACTCCTTTTTTTTCAGCCAGAAATTCAAGCTGTTCTAAAATATTTAGATCCAATGTAATAAATACTCTTTTTTTATTTCCTGCAACACTCATTTCCGTCACCTCTTTTTATTACAATATAATTATATCATATATGTTACACTTTTGCAACATATATATGAATAAAACACGATTTCTCGTGTTTTGTTAATTTCCTATATCTTTATACACTATATTTTTTACAGCTTTATTCGCTGTATCAACTGTAATTTTTCTAACTCGACTGTGAATATATGATTTCTTTTCTCTAACAGAAAGACTTAAAAAATCTATATCTTTATCCATTTTTATTAACGCTTTGCGTTTCAGGTTAAGACAATCCAGCTCATCCTCTAAAGGTATTATTAATGAACAGAACTCACGTTCAGTAATCTTTTTATACAGGTACCTTTCTCTTAAATTTTTTATCCTTCTGTTTAATGAATATCTTTTTTTATCAATCTCTTTAATCTCAGCTTTTTGACCGTCTTTAATCATCCTATATTTTTTTGTACTGATTACTTCATTAATTTGCTCCTGAGAAATTTTGCCATTACATTCTTTACACTGGTAATAATAATATATTTTATTTCTGCCTTTACCGCTTGTTCCTGTCATTACTTTATTACAATTTGCACAGTATATAATATTATCGTATATGTATCGATAATTCTTTCTCGAACGTCCTACCTTTAAACTGTCTATAGCTTTATTTTGTATACTTTTTGTAACTATTGGTGGCACTATGTTTGTATATTTCTTTCCTTTATACAAGAGAACACCCGAATATCGTTCATCTTTAATCATCTGTTTAACAGATTCTGTAGTAAACTGTTTTTTTTTGAGCCTTGTTTAAATAATCTCTAACATCTGATGTTTCCCATTCTTCAATCACGTAGTTAAAAGCATTTCTGATTATATTATATACTTTTTTATCAAGCTGAATGTTTTTATCTTCGTCCCTATACCATCCAAATGTCATTTTACCACCACATGGATATCTACCGCTTTCCACTATGCTGATCAACCCGTCATTTGTTCGCTCTATTGTCCTCTCTCTTTCAAACTGATTGTTTGACAGTTTTATATTTGTACTAAATCTGTCGCTTGCAGTATTTATTTTTGCATCATCATATAGACAAATGAGTTTAATACCATGATTTAATATCAACTTTAAAAATAAATTACTGTCCTGCACATCTCTGGATATTCTTGCAAGATCGTATGCTAAAATCATTTCAACATTCCCATTTTTTATTTCTTTTAATAGTTCATTCATTTTCGGCCTGCAAAGGTCACCGCCTGAAAAACCATCATCGATAAAGAAACTTAACTCGTCAGTACTTTTTATAAGATTTGTTGCTAAAGCATGTTCAGCAATCATTCTTTTTTGCGTATCAATCCCAACACCGTCACGTGCTTGTTTCATAGTCGATACTCTACAGTAGGCAATTTTTAATTTCATTTCTTTCTCCCTCTTTTCTTCATTATGCCAAGAGGATAGTTAATGAAAAAATCCTTAACTATCCAGTAAATAAATCTACACTAGTTAATCAAAAAATTCTATATATCTTTTCTACTTAATAACAATCCAAAATAAAAGAGATTAAATAATAAAGCTTAATCTCTTTTTTCTGGGTCTAATTCTATTTTTTAATTATGATTTTCCTTATCTGTACTTCCAATTTTTCATCAGTACTTTCATGATCGAAAGTTTATTTTGGATGTTTTCTAACTAATTCTATATACCTTTTTGCTTCATCAACATCACATCCCATGACACTGCTCATCCAAGACGATCTCTTTTCTCTTGGAGTTTTATTATCCATAAGAATGTAATATATCTTCAAAAGTTCACTTGCAACTTTTATTTTCTCTTCCTCACTAAGTTCGTTATCTCGACACTTTACAGTTAGTGCATATAATCTGTTTTTTATACTTTTTTTCCTGGGTTTCTTTTTAGGTACTCTTTTTTTATATTTTATAGGATCTGATGCGATTATCTCATCTATTTTTTTTATTTGTCTTTTTCGCATTTCTGCAACTTTATCACATCTGGCCAAAAAATCTTTTACAGGAAATCCTGAAACAACAAACGAAAAAGGCATATACAGCTCTGTATTTTCAGGAGTATTATCATGTTCTTCAATTATTAGCCCCACTTGAAATATATTTATTTTATCAGTACCATCACATTCCAAAAGAACATAATCTCCTATACCCACATTTTTTATAGGACACATAAAATAATAAATTTTTGCAGTATCTTTAATCGGTTTATGAATTCCTTTTTTTAATCTTACCCCTACAATCTTCATTCTTTTCTCTCCAATCTAATTATAATAATCACTATAGCATATTTTGTTTTAATAAAAGGCACAATTTATTTTACATATCCTTCTTAACATACTTGCATTTTGGATAGCTGCTGCATGCAATAAACTTGCCGTATCTTCCGTTTCTCTCTATTAACTTACTGCCACATTGCGGACATAGTTCCCCAGTTCCCCTACTTTCATCCTTTTTGTCTTTCTGAATATATTTGCATTTAGGATAATTGCCACAAGCAGTAAATTTACCATATTTACCCGTTCTTTCCACTAGTTTCCCACCACACTTAGGACACTTTTTAGTTACGTCTGTAATGTTAGATTCAGATGTCTTTTTAAAAGGTATATTATTTTCTTTACTTTCATCGCCCAAATTAAAAATCAGTTCACATCCAGATCTTGTAATAAACGTTGCATTCTTGCATGTATTCAGAATTTCAGTTTTTGATTTTTCAATATCATTTATATTAATTTTTTTCATCCAGGACTTAATATAAAAGTTGTAAACATAGTTCTTTTCTTTTAGGTACGCATATGCTTCATAACAGTTTTTAACTATTAGCCAGTTTTTTTCTTTTTCATAATCTAGCTGTTCCGTTACACAGTATCCCTTTTCTACTAAACGTTTTAATTTATTAGAATTACTTGCATAATCCTTTAAGTTAATAAATTCATTATAGCTTACTGTTCCCATTTTAAATAACGTCATAATAAGCTCAATATGAACATTGTAAAAATCTTTACTATGATCAGATGTACCTCTGTTCATATAATCAATATGATGACTTAGTTCATGTATTAGCGTTACTATACAGGAAACGTTGTTACTACTTTTAACATTAAATAAGTGTATAGCTTTTTTTGAAAATATGTAGTGTCCTAATTTGCTTTTTAATTCCTTATCAGTTAATTTTAAATAAAATTTATGGTATTTTGCCAACATATCGGGTTCGACTGTTCCTTTGTAGCAAAAATCAATTAAATCATCTAAAAAAGCTTTTATTATTATATACATCTGCATTCTCCTTCTAATACGCATTTATTATAATTTTGTTCTTTCTTTTATTACTAAACATTTTCTACTATCAAAATAAAAGCAGTTAATTCTAAAGACTACTCAGTTTTTCCAACAAAAAATAAAAAGCACAGTTTATTTGCCTATCCCTCTTAATATACTTGATACTTGCATTTTGGATAGTTGCTACAAGCAATAAACTTGCCGAACCTTATGTTTCCTTCTATTAATACACTGCCACATTGTGGATATAGCTCTTCAGTTTTCCTATATTCTTTCTTTTTGTCCCTTTGAACATATTTACATTTAGGATAACTGCTACTGACGGCTTTTCAGCAATTACTAATTTCATAGTATTTTACTCGTCATATAAATTTAAAAATAAAAAGAGGCGAATTGCCTCTTTTAAAGTTCGTTTTCATCTTCCAACCTTTCCTCGCTGTAACTTTTATCAAGATGAAGGTTGTATTCTTCACAAATACATGAAATAAATCTATAAGTTTCTGTTAACGCTCTTTCAACTTTTTTTTCTTCCAGACGGTAATTCAGAATATATCTGGTCCTTGATTCCCAGAGAGAAAACATTTCACTATGATCATCAATATATTCTGTCAGTGGAATATCTACTTCACTTTTATTGATTAAAGCAATCAGCTGAGTGATATCATGGGTCTTAGGATATTCTACTCCATTGATTTCTAAACAGAATTTAAGCGAAAGTTCTACAGACTGCTGTAAATGATAGCCAACATAATTTAAATATGCCTCATCATCGTATCTATACGTTTCATATAATGTATTTGCAATATTTAGATTTTGATTTGCCTTATCTAAAAGTGTTTCATTCTCTTTCATAGACAACAACTCCTTTCTTAAATATTTCTTTTTTCATATTCTCATCAACAGTGTAATTAGTCCACAAATCATAAAGAAAGTCTAAATAATCTGTAATAATTCTTTTATCTTCCTTAACTTCAACATAAAAATCAACATCACTGCCTGCATGGCACTTTGAAGTCACACTAGATCCGAAAACTATAATTTTAATCACATTGTCATTGTTTTTTAAATGATTTATCATTTTTTCAACCTTTTTTTGTTGAATCGGATAAATATACCTGCAATTTTTAAAAGGAGTTTTTAAAAAAGATTTCCATTCATTTTGTCTTTCCATGATATCGCCTCCTATTACAATTATAACAAATTATTGAGTAAATACAATTATGCTATCGATACTGTTCTTTTTAGTATCCTTTCATCATAAGGTTAAGCAGCTGCTGTGTCATAGGTATTTCACGTTTATATCTAGGTGACAGCCCCAAACTCCACCGTCCCCCATCTTCAACATACAAAATTCCAATCCCTTTTTCTTTACACGCTCCTATATATTTATCACTTATCACACTTTTACGATCAGCAGGAATAACAATCCAACTCTTGTTAACAAGTTTTGCATTTTCTTCAGCCTGTCTAATTACTTTTCTTATATCGGTCAATTTAAACTCAAATGCGTTTATCTGAAAGTTCTCCTGATATTTTTCAACTGTTACAAGATCAGCATTGCCTTCTCTAATACTGCACTCAAACTGATATCTCAACGCTCGATTATTTCCGTTGTATGATTTCCAAAATTTATCTTTTAATTCATTCTCAGTTAAAAACATTTTATTCCTCCATTTTATAATCCAGGTCTTTGCTAACTTATCTGTTATCTATAATAAATTCATTTAGACTTTTATAACTCCTAAAAACCACTGAATTATTTAACATTTTTCTCATTATATTTTTTTTATTTTCTAATTCATCATTCATTTTCAAAATACAATACAGAGTCTCATTGGTAATTAGCGATTCGCCAATTAATAAACATTCAAATTCATCGTATTCGCTAATTGCTTTTTTTAAAAGTGATTCATCTTGAAAGAGATCGCACAAATCACTTAAAAACATATCTACCGTATAAAAATCTTTTACATCATCATCTGTAACGAAACAATTATTTTTATAAAGTTTACTCTCCTTAAATTTTACCATGCTTTCATACAGTAATTTTTTATCAAAAGAACAATAATCACTATAACTGCTTTTCTGTTTATAACATCCTAAAAATTTTCCATCAAATATTACATCGCATTGATAGAGATTATTATCACTTTTAAAATTCACTATTGTGACACCATTTATTTTCATGATTTTTACCCCACTACTTAATAAAACAATTAAAAGCATATATTAAATAATATCCTATAAAATATAGAAGTAATGTATAAAATAATACCCATAAGATAAAAAATCTTCCAAGATAGCCTCTCACAAGCCAAATTCCACCTTTTGATCCTTTTGACGAGTTACAACTCTTGCAGGCACATACGAGGTTTCTTTTATCATTAATATCTTCGATTCCAAATTTTTTTAGTAGTCTTATGTTAATACTGGAATATGGACTGTTTTTAACTTTATTGATAGGAAAAAAGTGATCTACTGTAACTTTATCTTTTTTTAAGATTTTTCCACAATATACACAATGATAATATCTTCCATCACCAAAAATTCCTTTATTGTTCTCAAAATATACTTCTCTGTAGTTATGAGCCCTTGTGTACGCCAGATCTGTTATATTTACTCTCAGTTTATTTTTTATACAGTACTCTTTGATTGCATTTGCTTTATCTTCATCTGCCTTGCCGACCCACTTACCAGAATATTTTCCTGTTTTTTTAAAAGATAAGCCAAATGCATTTAAATCGTACCTGCAGTAATATGTTTTATTAATACCGTTGTAGACTTCTATCAGTTTCTTCATTGTCATTAGTCACTTCTTTTTTTTGGATAGTATTTTCAAGTTCATTTTGAATTGCTGTCAACTTTTCTTTAACTCTGTTTAATGGTGTTAATTCCTCTTTTGCTTCTTTCTTTATTTTCTCCATCTTATCTATTTGATTTTGTGCATCATTAATTTTTTTCTCCAACGCTGCTATTTTTTTATTTAATTCTCTAATTTGTTTGTCCATAATTTATCCATCCTTTCTTAAAATATAAAAGAGGCAAACTGCCTCTTTTATATGATTTATTTTTATAATGAGCGCTCAAATGAATTAGCCCAAATTTCTTTCTGTGCTTTTTTTACCATATCGTCTAATTCTTTTTCAATTATTCTTGAAGCATTACTGCTTTCCATTATTGCTTTTGATAATTCATCTAAAATACCTGCCTGCAACAGAGAACTTCGACAACTCATAGAATGCTTCGATGCGTTAACAGCACTAAATTTATTTATATACGAATGTTTCTTATCACACGTTTTGATTGTTTCCTTTTTGATTTTATTTTCCAATTTAGAATAATGTTCATTATCCAAACGATAATTTTTAATATTCTGCAATACCATATTGGCTATTCTAGTCCTCAGCTCCTTATCCTTATTCTCGAAGGAGCGGTTCTGTTCCATCTTCTCCTCATCACTAAAATAACGGTTATTAAATATTTCTTTTTCTTTTTGAAGATGTTTTTTATATTGACAGTAAAATAATTTAACATTATTTGTATTTAAAATTATGTCAACAATTTTATCAATATCATCATGATATGGTCGAATGTTTTTTGAATTATATTTTAAACTCCCGTTTAGCGGTAATTTATCATTGAGATCTAAAAGAAGATTGATAATTCCGTTATTTTTCTTAAAACACTTTTTTGAATTATTTTTTGAAGACTTAAATAATTTTATTAATTCATCATTTTTAATACAATTTAATAATTCCTCTTTTAAATTATCTCGTTCGATATAAATTTCGCTATTAAGTGCCATTGTTCTAATAACATTTGACCGTACTTTATTAAATTTCTTTTTTGAGATTTTATAATAACGTTTTGTTGGTTCTTTTTCAAACATCCACACATGACAGTGCGGATTATCTGTATTGGTATGATAATATGCGCCCCATTCGACATTTTGCGGATCAAAACCTAATGCACGAATATTTTTCTCCATAGATTTAGTCATTAATTTCTGCATATTAGTCTTAGTAATTATATTACTGTTCTGGGCAAATTCCTTTTCGAAAGAAAACACAAAGCGCCATAATATTTTTGGCTGATATTTTTCCATCAGCCTGTTCGCCTCTCCTTTTTCAAGATTACCATTTCTATTAAATCCACCAGTAGACCCGATTCGATAATCATAATAATTGAAAGCATCTTGTGAATTTATCTGATATGTATCATCAGCTTCGTTTTCATCAACAGTATAATCACATGCTTCTTTTCGCTCATAGTAATCGACCATCTCATCAGTATTAATTTGTTTTTTAATATTTTTACAGCTGTTGCCTGCATATTCTGTTTTAACAAATTCAGCATTAAAAATAATTTCAGCCATTTCTTGCTTTACCGTCCCTAATTACTCTAGCAACACTTGCTAGTTCTCTTAACTGCGGTACTGATAAATCATCTATTTTCTTCATTAACGTAGACTGCTTTTGGGATGAGTTATTATCAAATGACTGCAATGCTGTCTTTACCATTTTTACTCTATCAGCCGATTCAGTTAAATACCTCTGTTTATCTGCTACATCTATTGGATTTATATAATCAAAAAATTCTTTTGATTTTAGATATTTCATTATTTCTTTTCTTGATAGTATTTTGTTGCAGTTGGCAATATGCTGAATAACATGCTTTTTTACACTTTCAGACAGATCATCTCTCATAGACCAGTACCAGTATAGTTCTTTTTCATTAGGCATTGAATTTTTTTGAGTCAGTATTGGTCTCCTTCTTTCACTCATACTAATTGAATTACAATCTTCATCTGTATAAACCGCTTTTCTTATTTCAGTGTCTCGCAATTCAAAACATCTCGGGACTGCCCAGTTTAGTTCCCTGTCCGCTTTACTAATTTCCGTTTCATCCGTTTTCATTTCTTCGTACCATGGATACTCTGAGCAGTCAGGTAAATATACTTTTGAAGGAGAAAAGTAAGTCCTCTTAACAATAATACCATTTCCATCACGATTGTCCGCCACCATTAATTCATTTGCATCAACAAGCTGTCTTTTAGACATTGAATAGTTCACACCACTGCCAGTAGAAGAAGCAATCGGGTTATAATTGGCACTATGGCTTGGACCCCAGATTGTTTCATCACCAATACTCTCAGCAACTTCCTTGCATGTATTCAAATCTGCACTTGAGATAAAATAAGTAAGGTTACAGTTCCCCCGAATAATTCTTGCAATCGATTCATCGTATCTATCATTCAGCTGATCAAATCCCTGCACATACAAGTGGTATACAATTCCTCTAGAAAGGGCTACAGTCATTTTGCTCTGCATCGCATCAATTGTAGGCATATTCCCAAATTCATCATAAATCATGTGTACCTTTTTTTTCAATCTTCTTCCCTGCATTCTATTAGCTTCAAAGACTAGAGTTTGATATGACTGGTCAAAACATATACCTGCAATTCTATCATAAGTTTTTTTCTCATCAGGATTAACAATAAACAAAGCACGCTTGCCCTCTGTAAATTCTCTGAAACTGAAATCACTCTTACTAAGTACCTTCATCAGTTTAATACTTGAAAAGAGCTGTAAAGTTGCCAATGCACTTGTCATAAAAGAACCTCTCGTCTTTTCAGGTGAATTAGTAATTGTCGTATAAGCTGTTCTTGCTATATCTGTCTCATCAAGTGAATTCATATATGCAGAAAGTTTCATCTTCTTGTCGTTAGGATTATTGTTGTATGCCTGCTCGCCTCCAAGAAGAGCAAGCGTCTGATAAACAGAATAAAAATTCTTTTTATCTTCAGATACATTAGCCTGACAGTTTGCTAATATAATTCCTTTAATAAGTGCCTTTTGACCGTCTATCCAGATTTGTTCACCTTTCCCACTATCAACAACGATTGATGTTACCATATCCTGACTGTACTGATCTGCATTATCAATATCTGGATCATCTCTATCCTGTAAACAGTCAATTATTGAATCTAACGGATTCCATCCGTCACTGTATTGTAAATTTCTAAAATCAAGACAGTTAACTTTATAATCTTTTTTCTTCTCCAGAAAATTTCTAAAATCAAAATACATTTCTTTTTTAGGGTCATTAAATATCATTGATTCACCTGCCATGGAAACTATCATTACAAGCTGGCGAACAATCTTTCTAGATTTTCCGCATCGTGTTGTTCCAACTACAATATCATGTACAGCTCCCTTTTCATATAGGATTATGTTTTCATTAGGTAGATAATTTATCGGTGAACCTCCCTCCTCAAGATTAAGACTTGCATCCACCACGGTTGAACCAAAAAATTTTTTCTGCTCACTAACAGTAGACCAACACTGACTTGCAAGCATATCCGTCTTTTTTGGTTTTACCGTTCTGAAAAAAGTCACTACGTAATAAAATGCCAATGCATATAAACTTACACTGATAATTAATATTTCTTTTGAATGGGATACAAAGGTATTTAAAAAATTTTCATCAACCTGTTGAAGTACATTTGTATCCAGATACCAGAATACAAACGTTATAAAAATCGGCACTAACAAAATAACACCAACAATTCCTATCACATTGAATATCACTTCATTTGAGATAGTCTTTTTTTTATCAGGATTTCTCATTTACACATCCCCTTTCTTTGAATAAATAAAAAGAGGCATAATGCCTCAATATGATAAATTCGTCCGACAAAAAGTGAATATTCTTGAAAAATGATTTAGAAATCATTTTTTGAATGAATACTGAATCAAAAATAAGTAGGAATATTCACTTTTGGAAGACAAAGACGGAAATCGTCTGAAAAATGACTCAGGAATCATTCTTTGAGGAAAATAAAGAGGAAAAAACTGAATATTATTTGAATAATATTCAGTTTGTCCGACAGTGAGGAAATCGCCTGAAGAATGATTCAACACTAGTTGTTCGCACTGCGAACAAGCTCCAAATATGCAGTCCTGTCGGACTGCCTTATCCTGCTACCTAAAAATGATTGAAAATATTCAGAGAATATTTGGAATCTGGTATGGAAATATTTGGGAAAATATTGGAATATTTAGGTAGAACGAATTAATAAAATAAATTTCTTGCCTATTGTTAAATCAATAGGCGAGAAATTCTTTCCTTTTCTTTTTGGTTATTTTTTTAATAATCAATTCGGAGTGATCAAATAATTCACCGCCTCCAACTAACCATTTTTCAATATCATCAATGGAAAATGCGATTGATGCAAGTCCTTCATTTGCAATAATTGACATCAGCATTGAATAATATGACGGGTCATCGTTCATAAATAAAAGCAGTTTTACATTAGGATTAATCAGTTTAAATGTCCGTAGAATTTTGATAATATCTTTGTTTTTGTAAAAAGATTTTTGGATAATTACATGCGAAACGTTTCTATAGCCACCAGTGTTGTTTATAGAAAAGTTTATATATTTATTTGTCATGATGTGTCTAACATCACTGTTAGCTCTATCAAAATAATGTACTTCACGATTTAAATCTTCATCAAAATTAGAAAACTGATCATATATTTTTAAGTAAACATCCTCATCAGCATATAAAATTATCTTTATAATATCTTTCATTTTATCTCCTTTAATATCTGGCGTGATTCTTTTTGTTGTCAATTTCATTAAGTAGTTGTTGTTCGTATTCACTTTCAAAACCGTATTTTTCTTCTAAGTATTTCAATAAATGTTTATATTTACTACTTTCATATCTTGCTTCTTTTAATGTTTTAGCATATGTTTGAAGAATTAATTCCTCAAAAAAATCTTTCATCTCATATTTTGTTCTCGCCAGTTCCGTATTAGTAGTATAATCACGTAAACAAAAAATAATAGCTTCGGAAAAGCTATCACACTCAAACTCATGTTGAAAAAATACTATCTTATCATGTAAATCTTGCGGAAATCTAATTGTTTTTTTTACTGCTGATGCGAAGTTTTCTTGTAACAAACTATAATCTATACCAAATTCTTCTTTGATTTTTTTTGGTGCATCATCTTCAATTTCTTTATAAAACCCAGATTCAAACCGCTGATATCTTGATAATGACCATCCAAGTTTTTTTGAAATCTGCAATTGTGTAATATGCAATTCTTTTCTATGCTTTTTAACCTTTTCAAGATATTCCTCATTAAGCTTAACCATTCCCATCGACCATTCCCCTTTCTTTTTATTAAAATAAATAAATAAATAATTACTTACCAATTTGATTATTAATAAATTTTTTTGTTAATTTATGATATTTATTTCTTACATTAAGGTATACGTGCAGATAATATTCTGTATCTTTTCCATTCAAATCATCAAGAATTTCCTCTTTGTCAAGTTTATCTTTTAATGAAATCTTATTATAAGAATCAATCATACATAAAATCCGTGTACGCCAAAAACTTTTTTTAAACTCCATACTTTCACCTCACTCAGTAATTAATTTCAGGATCAATATCATCAGTTGGCGTATCTTCTATTTCTTTAAGATATTTTTGATTATCATATTCCTCTTTATCTACAATGTATAAATACGAGTATTTAATACTTTCATCGTGATAATCACGATTATCATCATCACCATTCCACACAAATTTCTTATCCCAACTATTACTTCTTTTATCAAATTGAACTGCGTACAAAGTATTCATTTCATCATCAACCAGAAAAAAATAATATACAACGTCCTTGTTTTTTTCATAAACGACTGACTGAAAAGTTATATTGTCGTAATCCTCATCAACATAATCCAACTCCTCCATAAAATTTTGAATATCATTTTTTAACTTTACTATCTGATTATCATTCATATCTAAATAATAATCATCATGATAACTGCAAAAATAATAAATCGGTTTTTCATTAAAAATACCGCTTATATTAAAAAAATTAAAACCTGCATATCCAACTAAAATTACAATTAAAATTCCTACCAGTATTAAAAATTTTATAAAATATTTATTTTCATTATTCATTTTATCCTCCGTCCCTTATTACTGGATGTATTTTAAACACTGTTCTTTTTCTCTTTTCCAACGATTATGCCATCCATTATAATATTTTTTCCCAGTCTTTCCGTACTTTGCATAATCATTATATTTTAATGAATAAAGATAACCATACACTCTTGAAACGAATTCTTTATCGTTCATATTACTATTAATCCTGCTATCCATAATAATAGTTACTGCTGTTTTTGTTCCAGCCCAATTCGATAATGAACAGCACATTCCTTTTAAAGCATCGCATCTTGAAGATATATCGATACCCTTTCCTGCAAGTCCGCTTTCAACTGGAAGGTAATAATTATTGTATTCAAATGTATCCTGCATCACTGCAAAATTTTCCGAATCTGCTTCATATACCTGATGCCATGCTTTTTCTAAATTCTTATTATTTCTTAATTTCGATTTTGAAACACTCAAAAAATTAGAAAACGGCGCATATAAAGTAGGATTTGTCTCATAACAAAATCTTAAAAATTCTTGTAAGTCATAGCGACTATCAAACTGATAATACCCTAACGCATAATATCCATCACCCTTAGAAAAGCCTTTATTATAATCATTTCCCGACTCATTAGAAGCAAAAAATTTAAATGCCTCTGATAAAGCTCCTTCAAGTTTTGCCGAACCTGAAGATGGATAATTAGGAGTTGCATATCCTAAAATAGTACCAGTTTCATTTGAAATGCTGTAACTTCTCTTCTTAATAGCATTACCACTGTTACCCTCGATTGTTTTGATTATGCTGCCATCACATTCTTCAATGATGCCAACATGGGTAGAATCATTTTTATTTTTATTTGATGAAAAGAAAATCAAATCTCCACGTTGCGGTACATATGAGTTTCCTGCCTCATAATACTCTGTATAATTAAACTGATTTTTTTCTCTAAACCACTTAATGCCTGCGTCACAGTCAGCAAATTTTACTATTGCAGTATCTAAAATATTTGCTTTGTAGGCGATGTAAGAGACGAATGTTGCACACCATGGTGCACCATCCGCAGCACCTGTATACCATTTTCGATACTTGTCACCGCCTTTAACATTACCGCAAGTTTCATACTCATTATTAGCAATCTGTATGAAAAGTTCAATTGTTTGCATTCCTTCTCGTTCTGCATAGGCATCGTCTGATGACACTGAAACAGAAGTAAGAAGGATTGCCAAACATATAAAAATAATAAAAAGAGGCATGCCGCCCCCCAGTAATGTAACTGCAATAGTTTTTTTAATATTGTTAATTATATTCATATAGTTCTAATCTGCTTTAATAATCCGCTTTAATTCGTTCAAACTCTTCTAAATCATCATCAGGCAAAGTAATATGAATTCTCATCGCTGTTTGTGAACCTACTTTAAAATAGCAGTCCCCCATTTCAGCAAACTGAATAAATTCCATTTCGCTTTCAGGAATCAAATTGCTTTCCGTATCCTTAAAATATTTAATTCCACCTGATCCTAATCCGAAATAAAACTGATATGCAGACTGAGAAATAATTGCTTCTCCCTGATCTTTTACAGAGTCCTTTAATACATCAGAAATCTGCTGAGTTGCAGTTGTAAGGCCACCCTTACGCTTTCTAATTCGCTTAGCAATTGTCTGAAAATACATCATAATATCTAAACAGCGCGGATCCATTATTACACCAAACTCATCATTATATAGTTGCTGTCTAATATTTTCGGTGTTAGATACTATACTTGTCCATATAAAAGAAAGTACATTAAAATACTGAGTTAATAATACTTTGTTATTGGTATTATCCTGTAATCCACTGACATTAAAACAAATGAGTCGGCTATTCAAATCAATACTAGTGTGACCATTGAATATCGAAGCATCTGCTCCACATGCCATAGGCTCAACAAATGCAATACATTCTTTAATTCTGGTTATCTCTTTTATGTTAGGAGTTTTCTCACTATTTGCTATTTCCAGCAGTCTGTACAGCTCATTATAAAGATCAAGCATTATTGGAAAGTCTTTATTTCTATAATTATCTACAATTATTTGGGCACTGGTTTGATAAGTTATTCCAATTCCTCTATAAATATTTTCCAACGCTTTTTCTATCAAATTATCATGAAGAAGTCTAATATCCTCCTTGGCGTTTCCTTTATAAGCATCAAAGAATGAACGTAAAAATCTAATATGTTCTGATAATGGAAATATTTCAGTTAAAGGCGTTTTTTCATTATCCTTTTCACTTTCAGGTACATTAAGTCTAATTTGAAGTGGATTAATCAAACCTGATCTGCCATCAGAACAGTTTATATTTTCCCCGCCTAAAACATGTACCAGCCTATGCAGTTCTTTTCCTTCAATATCAATTATAAACTGCTTGTATCCCAAACCATATCGCTCTTTAATAAGCCACATCAAGAATAGAGTTTTTCCCATACCAGTCGTACCAACAATAAATTCATTAGAATTAGTTCTATCACCTTTTCTTACAAAGTTATCATAAAATACTACACCGTTTGTATTTTTAGTATTCCCTATATATACAGGAGGGTATCTATATAAAACTTCCTTACTGTCTTTATCTATTTCTTCCGTTGAATCATATAACGCCTCATACACAAAAGGATACATATATCCCATTGTATCCGCTGTAGTTTCCAACATATAATTTTCTACATAATTTTGACAAATCGGAGCAGTCAGATTAAACATTTCCAGTGGCTGGTGTATACCATCTCTAAATTTAATATTGAATTGTTTAACATCTTTATCAATTGCTTTGACGGATTCTTCTAATAAATCAGGACTACTGGCAACAACTCTAATTGAAACGCTAAAATAAATTGGAAAATTTCCATCATTTATTAATTTTTCTACCATTTCAATATTTTCATTGATTTCTTTTTGACTCTTGGCAACTTTTGATAAATCCTTTTCATTATTTGCTCTTTTTTCTAGCGCTCTAATAGATTTATCTATATCTTTCGTAATAGCATCATGAGGTGCAGGTGACCAGTGAAGTGAAAAATCAACTCCTCTGGCAGTAGCCAGATAACACAAAAGAGCCATTACAGGCTCTTTATAAAACGTTGCTAACCATTTAGTCTTACAATACAAATCATTTAATACAATTGACTGATTAAAGCCCTTATCGTAAAAACCAATATAATCTGGATATATACATTCCATTACACCAAACTGGTCTTTATAAACTGAAGGAACAAACTTTCCATTTGCAGGATTATAGTAATTATATACCACTTCTAACATTTCCTGCGGTGTCATAAGTCTGGTTCTTTGATATGAATTTAGATACGAAATCACATCTGCCAATCTTCTTTCGAGCTTGAACCAGTCTTTATCTTTTAATATAATCACAAAACATCGATCTACCAGTTCTCTAGTAACACTTGTATCTTCTAATCTTATAGAAGCATCATCCAAAATCTTATATTTTATTTGATCTATCTCGCTTCCAACAACATCCAGTTGAGATTTTAAATAATTGTAATCATTTATATAACCATCAACGTCTGCAGGAACTTCATAAGAATAAATTTGTCCTGAACCAGTATTAGAATTAAAAATCGAAGCAAATGCATTCATATATACATTTTGATCTTCTTCTTTTAATCCAAACAGGTTCGTACCATCTGTTTTTGCCATTAAAATAAAATGTTCCTCATTATCAATAAAACATTGCCTGTCTTCATTCCATGTAACAGGAATTGCATATTTTATATGACGTGTTCTACCTGTGGTTTCTTTTGTCTGCTTTTTTTGTTTTTTTACTTGCTGTGTACCTTTCTTCTTGGTAAAAATCACTATTTTCTTCCTCCTTATTAATGTTCTCTTCTTTGTTTTTATCACGATAATAGTAATACTGATTTGGTAAAGTAAAATAATACTTGCATGCCAGTTTTAAATGATGTAGAACACTGAGGTGCGAAACTGGTATTTCTATAAAAAGCGATGCTATAGACGCACTTAAAACAACTGCTATCAGCAGTGAATAAAGTTCACTCATAAACATTCCAAAAAACTTAAAACTCAAAACACCTATAAAAAGGCAAAATCCCATCTCACCAACAGTTAAAAAAAGAAAAAACTTTTCTTTAGTTTTTCCTTTATTGATAATTATTTTGTAATCATTTCGATCAACCATCTATACACCTCCTATAAATTATCATCACCTGATTTTAATATAGTAAAATACCTAGCATAAAATGCAGATATCCGTACATGATAAGAATTATTACACATGTACAGAACAAAACTGCCAGGCAGACAAGAACCATTAGTATAATTCCAAGCAGTCTGACCTTGTAATCTGAATCCCCGGTTAGTACTTTTACTTCACAATTGAATTCGATACATAATTCTTTCACTTTTTTCATATGTTCTATTGTTGAACCTCTGATATAAGTGATTTTTCTATCAAAAAAAGCATAACTGATAAAATTTCTACTTCCTTCATATAAAATTATTATACATAAATATAAGGCATAACTGTTTTTTAAAGAAAGTTCAGTTAATAAATTTTTGACTATTATATCTGGATTTACAAAACATGCCAGACCTAAAAATATTAAATTCATCGCTACACATTCGGTAATAAAGATAAATATGTTTTTTATTACCTTAAATATATCAATGTTGCTAAAAATAGTATAAAATAATCTGTTCATCCTTATTCATCACCTCTTAATTCCATTTTGTCTATGAATTTCATAAATATCTTACAGCTGAACGTATTTTTGCATGAAGTTCGTTATCCCTTAATTCACTTCACGCTACAAATGTATTTTCATGTACATTCTATTTTTTATTTTCATTTTCACTATTTCCTTTATTCCAGTTTCTAGGACCAGTACCACGAACCCCTATAACATTTGCCATTCCATTAACAGCTTTCCTTGTTGTTTTTGTAGGATTGTTTATAAATGACTTACCTGCATTATAAGTTCTATTTGCCACTCCATCTCGTCCCAGAAGACCTCCTGAACGAGCATTAACCTTTGAATTTTTGTTAGCCGATGTTCCTGAACTTACATTCGTGCGGCTATATTTTTCATCATTTGCGTTGTTTGCGCCTAGATTAGAAAATGATCCAATATTGGCATTCATACGTGAACGGTCTTCACCGCCACTATTCACATTGTCCCCAGTATCACTGTTTAGACCCGCTCTGTAATTATATTCCTCATTACCGCTTCTGTTTCCAGATTGGGCATCTTTCTTCTGTTGTTCCTGTTTTCCAAACAAACCATCTCTCATCGCCCTTGTTCTGTTAGCTAAGCCACCGACCCGCTGTCCACCATAATGCTTATTACCCATAATTGCCCCACGCAATCCGCCAGTTAAATGACCAGTATTATCATTATGTCGACCCATGACCTTTCTTCCAGCTCCTAAAACAGCACCTCCAGTCATACCCCATGCACCACCTACTGCACCTTTTAGCTGCTGCATACTTTCCATTATTCCTTGTCCATAACCTCCAATCATTGACTGAACATATTTAGGCAAACCAATAATTGCAGAAAAAGTACCAAAATACAGTGCAATCGAAGCAATAACATTACTATTTCCGCTTCCTGCTTTAGAAATATCTCCAGCTAGATTCATTAAAAGCTGTAACATAAAAATCTGAGTCACATTTACAAAAAATATACCTAAAATGGTATTTTTCCATACTGTAAACGCCTGCGGATTTTGATAATTTGTAAGTGATAAACAACACAACGGTCCAATTACATATAAAAATCCAATCATAATAATTCTCATTGCTACTTCAATTGTAATAATAAAAAGAAGTATCATAAATATCGCCAGTCCTATCATTGTTCCAATATAACCAAAGTCCCAGATATAATCTCCTGCATGGTCGCAAATATATTCGTATGCCTGTTTAGCCTGCGTTTCATTTGACGGGACACTTCTTGAACCATAACCGCCATCAGACTTTGATGACTCTGGAAAAGATGATGATGAATCCCAACTGCCAAGAAGATCCCAGTCATCGCTACCGTCAGTCCCATTACCGTTTACATCCCAACGATAGTAAAATGACCATCGGTTATAAATTCCCTTTGAAAAAAAATTATCTGATGATCTTACACCACTGTTTTCACTAGGCTCACCTTCATATCCTGCCAAAGCACCGTCACTGTTGGTTATATAGTCATAAAATCTTTCAGCACCTATATCCATTCCTACTCCATCTTCGTTAGTTACATAAGAAAATGTTGTATTATTTCTATCCATACCGCCAAATGCACATAAAGTAGAAACAACCAGCTCTTTCGCTAAATCTTTTTGATTTGTATCATTAGATGCCGATGATGAATTATTTAAAGATGTACCGCTGTTATCATTCCAAGAATTTCCATTTGAACTGCTTCCAACGCTGTACTGTTGACCAATAAGGGCTTTAGATACATTTATAGACAGATTATTAGCCAGAGGAACTACTATACTTAAGGAAACTGCAAGCATAACTCCCATAATCGCTCCACCAAGCTTCTTATTCACATCACTAGCATTATCATCTTCTCGAACCATCGCAAAAATAAACTCATAAATTATTTTTGCAGGCAAAATAATAAACATGAGAGTAATTGCAGCTTTATATCCATCCTGAATCCATGTATTGTCTAAAATCCCAAATGATAATACGCCATTAACAAGTGCATTAATTAAATTTCTGACACAGTCTATTTCAGCTTCAATCAGTTTCCATAAGAAATCTCTAAAAAAATTAGCTACATCCTCGCTGATTCCGCTAAATAAGCCCATCATCATCATTTTACAAATACCTCCATAATTTTTATTAAAACAATCGTAATAAATATACTGATGGATGAGCATATAACTGTAAATCTGAATATATTATTTTTAGCATATTCTATAATATGGTCTTTATACTTACTTATTTTGTTATTTTTATTGGTTTCAAATGTGTTTATGTGCTGTAAAATAATTTGAAAATTTTTCTTATTTTCATGGTTTACATTTTCAATCTCATATCCTATTTCTCTTAACACTTCTTTTAATTTTTCGATCTGTTCATCATTTATATCAAATTTTGAGTTTCCAATATTGTAAAATCTTTTACCAATTTCATTTAAAATATGATTATTTTCTATATTCATCTTTTTAACAGAGGAAATTTCTCCAAGCAGTTTGTTCAATAGCTCGATAATTTCATTATTTTCAGTACTACCACCAGAAATATTAAGCCCATCTAAAGATTGGGCGTTTTCAAAAAAGAATGGTATATCACTAGATTCGCTTATTGGAATATCCCTAACATAATATCCATATTCATTAGATACTTTTCTCTCTTTAAATTCTCTATACTGATCTCTTATTTTAAAAATTGGTAATAATATTTGACCACCAGTATAGTCATAAAATTCAATAAACTCTTCAATATTATTTTCAAAAATATTCCTAATTTCATTGATTGTCTTTTCATTAACCCCTGTAATAAAACCAAATCGATTTTCCTTATCTTCATCAATCCACTTATTGAGTCTTTCTTTATCAAAAAATTCATACCACTTTTCTAACATTTGTTCCAATTCTGTACCTCCTTTCAAAAATATAAAAAAGAGGCAAATTGCCTCTTTCTAATTAAAATATGAAGATAATACTTTGATTACTGTAGGAATTGCAAAAATAAAAACCAGTCCTACAAATACCCCTCTTGTTTTCTTATCCCACATTTGATCTTCCTGTGCATCAGCAAAAATTTGTCTTAATTTATAATATACACCCATAGCTGTAGCAAATAATACTGCCATTGTCTGAAAGAACAAAAGCGCATCTTCAGCAAAAGGGGTTACAAGTTGAATTAATGGATCAAATGACCCCATAGTAGTTATTTTGATAACTTCCATTGTAATAATTTCTTTCATAAAGTCTCCTTTCTAAAACTACACAAAACCGTTATAATCCTTGTTCCATTTCTTCACTTTCCACTTCGTGAGTAGTTTGTTCTTCGTATTCATTAGGTATTTTAAACAACTCAAATAATTCCTTTCCTGTTACTGTTGCTTCGATAATTTTATCGCCAAATACTGGTTTCATTTGGTTTTCAATATCCTGACCAACAATTTTAGAACGCATTATGTTAAATTTAGAGTTTTTTGGGATATTAACAATTTTAATATCATCTCTTCCTTTTATGTCTTTGATACAGTTCTGACTGATAGTTGCTCTGCACCCCATCAAATCACCTGCGTGTTTTGGAAGTAAAATGCTTATCCTTTTATTTCCCTGTTCAGTTTGATACGGTTTACCTAACTGTTTTACCGAAACGGTAAAACTTAACCACTTTGTATCTTCAATAATATCTGCAAGTTCATTTGGCGAAATATTTTCAATTGCAGAAAAAAGATGTTTATGTCTACCATCTTCTAATCTTTCTTCGCTCTTGCCCAAATCTAAAGTAATTTTTAAATACTTATAGTTATCAGGAAAATCAATATAACATAATTCACCTTCTATTGCCTGACTTGTATACCAGACAGGTACGATAAATGAGGCACGTATTGAATCTGGTAATTTTCCTACTTCATTTCCATTTTCATCTAATGTATTTCCAAAGTCACATCCTTTTGGCAAAATAAATTTATAGTAATCTTTTTGATTGATTGTTATACGGTTTACTGAACCATCTTCCTTTCTTACTAATAATTTTTTATTTAGTTTAATTCGCATAATTATTCCTCCTTAAATTGATAATGCCATTGCAACAGTTAAGCCAGCTGCTATAGCAATAGCCAGTCTTGTTACAATAAATACAATTACATTTTCGATATCATTTTTAATCAGTTGACATAAAAAAACGATAAGGCATCCTACTGCAACAACTACACCACAAATAATTCCAATAATATTCATTTGCTTTTTCTCCTTTCAAAATATAAAAATATATAATAAAAAATCCATTGACATGGATTTTTATTATCTAACCGAATGTTACTTGATATCCCTTGCCATCTGGCATTAATGAATAAGAATTTACGACCCCACTGTTCACTTTACCCTCGGCATAACTTAATGCTTCATTGTATGTAGCAATCGAAACCCCAGAAAAATATTTATTATACTGTGAGGGATTGGTAACCTTATTGCCACCTGTCCCGCCACTCGAACTATTATTTGCATTATTTTTATTATTATTTGAATTTTGACTGTTAGCATTGTTGTTTGTCTCTTTAGCTTTTACATTTACATTAATTTCTTTTGCGAGATTTCCACATGTGACTCTTATATTTGCAGTACCTGGAGCCACTGCTGTAATCTTTCCATTATCAACTACCACAATAGTGTTGTTGTCGCTCGTCCAATTTACAGTTTGATCTTTTCCTTTAACCTTCGCAGATACAAGCGATGTCTCCCCAATATTTAATGAAATATTAGTTTTGTCAATCTCCAGTGAAGCCTTTTCATATATATTCAAAACAAAATCAACACTCGATTTATTTCCTGCTTCATCTTTAGCAACCAATTTAAGATTGTACTTACCCAATTTTTTAGAATTATAATCACCTTTTATTGAAATCCTGATATCTTTCTTCTTGGAAAGATTATCCTTTATTTTGTAATCTAAATTCTTTTTTGAAAACTTTTCTCCAACCGTTAAATCAATTTCATTATTTTGTAATAGAATCAAAGGTGCAGTTATATCTTTTACAGTTACTTCTACTTTGTATTTGTAATCACCTAAAGAATAAACAAGTACATGTTTACCTAATTCATCTGCATCAAACTCAGGACAGATAATACTGTAATTATCAACAGTGATTCTTAGCTCATCCTTTAATCTATTGCTGTCTTTAATTTTTATATCATCTATACCCGACACAAATTTTGTAGTATCAACATTCTTTTCCCCATAGTTTATTACTATATTGCTATTAAATTTTATTTTATCTTTGCTGAAGTTTGGATCACTGAATAACTCACTTTGACAGCCACTAATAAAAAACATTAATATAAGTAAAAATATTACAACATATCTTTTTTTCATATTCTCCACACACCTTTCTTTTTTTGTATATGCCATCTAAATTTTTAAATAGCATATACAAAAAAGAGGCAAATTGCCTCTTTTAGTTTAATTAACAACTTTTTTTCCTTCTATAATAAACAAGGGACATTCCTAAAACTGCAACACCTGTTAAAACAAGATAACTAAACGGATTGCTTAAATCACCAGTTTTTACCTTTTTAGCAACAGGCATAAGTTCATCATACATTGTTATTTTTTGAACTTCTCCAGTATCGCTAACTGTAAATTCTTTATTTTGTGCAATTTTATAATTTACTGGTGCAATTACTTCTATCATTGTATATGTTTGGCCAACGGTTAATCCAGTAATTTTATGTGGTGTTTTTCCAGATACCCATTCATCTACAATATTTCCGTTTTTATCTTTAATTTGCAAAGTTGCACCTTCAAGCTCTTCCTGAGAAGTTATATCCTTCTTATAAAATTCAAATTGAGTAATTTCATCTGTCATGTCAACAGTTAAATTTTGTTCTTTATTTGTTTTAAAGCTAACTGGCTCGGCTGTTGCATATCCATCAGGACTCTTAAGCTCTGTAATAACATATTCCTGATCTTCAACTGTACCTCTGATCATATGTGTTGTTTCATCACCGTTGATATCGATGTTATAATATTTAGTTTCACCATTTGCCTGCATTAAAAGTCTATAATCATCTCTATCTGCATTCTTAGAAATTCTGTAATATGTACTAGAATCATCTTCAATGTTAATAAACATATCACTAACAACTTCACCTGATGTAAGTTTAGTTTTCATATCCTCAGTAATATCGAAAATATGTTCACCGCTTGTCCATTTATCAATGATCTGTTTAGTTTTAGTACTTGTTACCTGGAATTCCCCTCCTTTTAAAAGTTTATTTCCATCGTTTCCGTTTTTCGCAAACTCAACACTGAAATTCTTCATTTCAATATCTTGGATATCTCCATCTTTGACAGTGAACTCGATAGGTTTTGCTAAAACATAACCTTCTGGAGCATTTACCTCACGCCAAATATAATCACCAGTTGGCAATCCGTCGATTTCCAAACTGCTGTCATCGGTGATCCATGTATGAACAGGCTTACCAGTTTTGACATCTACGATTTCCATTGGAACACCGTAAAGATTGTCCCCATCAGCAGTTACCTTGCTGAAAACTGTTTTTGTTAATTCATTATTTATATTTAATGAAGAAGTGTAAGTTAACGTAACAAAATTCTGCTGTGCAAACTGTACCGTTTTGACTTCTTTATCTAAAACAAAACCATCTGGGCAGGCAGTTTCTTCCACGTTATATGTTCCCATTGGCAATCCAGACAAAGATAACTTACCATTTGTATCACATGAATAAATACCGTTTTCTAATTCTGTACCATTCACTAATTTTACGACATCATCATTGCTTCCTTTACCTGAATCAACAGTAATCGCATCTCCTTTAGAATATAATTTTTCTAAAGAAACACTATCATAAATATCTTGGTTTGCAGTAATCTTGAATTGTACTTTTGTTAAATCATAATCAGCTTTATTAGCCTCTATATTAGAAGCTTCTAATGTCTTATTTATCTCTAACGTACCTGTTGGTCTTAATTTATTGACAACGATCTGTTCTGTTGTCTGATCTTTATTAACTGTTACCTGAAACGTCTTTTGAAGAACCGCATGACCACTAGGTACTTTTGTTTCAGTTAATAGATACTCTCCGACTGGTAATCCAGTCATAGATAATTTACCATCCTTTACAACTAGTTTCTTTTCAAAATCAAGTGTAGTATGTTTTAATGAGAATTCTGAACCGTCAATCAATTTTCCTGTATCATTGGTTTTTCTTAATTCAAAATCACCTACATCCATCCACTTTACTTTTAAACTCAATGTACGAGGATCTGTGGTATATGATAATGTTCCTTCTGTTTGTGTAGAAATTGTTCCCCTTATCACTAATGGTGCATACATAGTAAGATTACTACCTGCCAATTCACCACTATTATAATCATCTAATTTTTTAATCGGTGCAGACAAGTAGAATGTATCACCACCGTTAACAGAAACAGTTCCAGTACTTACTGTTCCTTTTGTTACATTATGAAGCTCTACCCCATCTTGTAATGGAATATTGATTGTTACATCCTCATTGCTTGAAAATGAAATATTCTCAGTACGCTGTGTATTATTTTCATAGTAAGAGCTTATACTTAATGAAGATTGATTATTCAAATAAAAATCTTTTGACGGTAGACTCATTGACTGTATTTGATCGTATCTCGCTTTTAAACCAACACCATGTGCTTCTAAATCGTCCCAATCATTGCCACCATATAAATCACCTGAATATGCATAACTAGCCATAATATGCGTATAAAGATATTTAGTAGTATCATTTGTAACCTGATCGTCTCTGAATACATCACCAGGTCCGCCAAATCCATAATATAATACTTTTAAAAGTGCATCATTATTTTGAATAATTTCTCCTGCATAATTCCCTTCTGCTGGAGTATTCTTTGATGCTTCTAAACAATACGCTAAACTGCCGTTTATATAGCACATTTTTGTAGACCAGTTTCCAAGCCAGCTTGGATAACGGATTTCCTGTCCCCAGGTCAATGCAACGTTTAAGGCATTAGCCTGAGTTAATGTCGATGCACTGATACTTAAAAACATCGCCAGTACTAACATAAGCTGTTTCCAGCATTTTTTTATTTTGTTTAATCCTTTCATTTCTCTACCTCACTTTAAGTTAAAATAAAAAAGATATCATTTTGATATATAAATAAATATTAATTTGTATCTATATCGCCTCCCTTCGTATTATTGCAATAATAACAGCACTAACTCCTGCTAATACGGCAAATAGTTTCAAATCAACTGCATCACCTGTTTTTACTGCAATTACAGGTGAATGTTTAGGAACAATACTGATATCATAATTCATGCTGTTTTTGCTTTCATTGTTAAATACAGGTACGGATATCAGTGTTGATACGATATTCTCATATTTATTGATATCTGTTGCCTGAAGCAGATAAACACCCTTTTCTAACTGATTAAATTTGACCGTTCCATAGTCATTGGTAGTTTTTCTAGTTCCGCCTATATTTTTTGAAACAGTAATTTTTGAAATAGTGTATGCTGCATTTTTCATATCTTCTGCCGTTTCTAAAGTGTTTAAATCAATCTCAATATCCTGCAGATCATCTATAAAAAGGTACTGTCCATTAACTACATCACCAACTTTAATTAATTCTAGTTCTACGTTTTTAACACTGGTTCCCTTTTTTCCTTCTTCAAGATTTACTGTTATAGATCCGACTTCGTCTAAAGCAGAAACAGCGGTTATACTGATAAAAAATAAAAAAACTGTGAATACTGCTGTAATTAATTTTTTACACATTTTTCACCCCTCGTTTTCTAAAAAATAGTATGCCTGCCACTGAAAACAGAACAGGAATAACATAGAAAATAATTTCCCTTAATGACGGCATACTGCTTTTAATTGATTTCTTTTCCTTTTTCTTATATGGAACTCTTTTACCTGTTATTACAAGCCTGTGGGTATTTAGCCCATAAGGAGTACAGGTAATCAGTGTCGCTAAATCCTGATTATCTATAATTGAATAACTGACCTTATCAGGCAGTGCTACCTCGATTTTATTTATTTTATATGCTAAAGTTTCATCGAGTACTTTAATAAAAAAAAGATCACCCTTTTTAAGTTCGTCTAATCGAGTAAAAAGTTTGCTTGACGGCAAGCCTCTATGGCCAGTTAAAACAGTGTGGGTATTGTTACCACCTACAGGCAAAGAACTGTCCTCTATATGGCCAGCTCCCACGTTTAATACATCACTGTCTGTACCATGATAAACAGGCATATTTACCTTTATTTTTGGAATTTCTACAGTTCCTATTACACCATTTCCAAGATCTAAAACATTTTCATATTCTAACCCTGAATCCTCTGGCAGTCCCTTTTCTTTTGAATACAGGTTATCGTTCCATTCATGAGCTTCGTTCAGCATTGTTTGTTTATTTGCACTGCTCAACTCATTTACAGAACTGTTATATGTATCGATCTGACCTGCCTGTTCTCTGGACTCTATATAATTAGAAATAACAGGGTAGCTCACAAGAGCCAGTCCTGTTATAAAAATTAAAATATCTTTTTTAAGAAATTTGAGAATTCTCATCTTTTTCATTTTTTCTTCTTCTGATAAGTACAGTTACCATCACCGCAGTACCCGTTGCAACTAATAATAAAGTGGCCATACTACCTGTTGCAGGAAGTTTTGATCCAACTTTGTTTACAACCTTGATATTAAATGTACCTGTATCTGCATCAGTTGATAGTGTTTTGTCATATTGACTATATGCGCCTGTGTAAAATTCTTTAAAACTTGCTGTTGCTGCTAATTTCTGTAATGTCTTTGCTGTTGCACCATCGCCCTTAACATAATTTAATCTGTTGTCAGCTCCATAAGTTGCTTTTACATCGATTTTTATAGGGTCTTTTAATAAACGGTAACCGTCTGGCGCCTTAGTTTCTTTCAGATAATATACCTGTGAATCAAGACCAATAATATTGAAAACACCATTTGAATCAGATATCATTTCAACTGCTCCATTAGGTGCAGTATCACCTGCTACACTGTCCCTATTGATTACAGTATAACCGTCACCACCGCTTGCTTTTTTAACATATACTTCTTTAGTACAGTCCTCATCAGAATATAATTTAAATTTAGCACCTTCCAGTTTTCTTTCTGGAGTCTGGTCATTTACTTTGATACCGTCCATTCTAAATGTAAAGCAAACTACTGTATCCCAAGGTGTTAACCCTGTTTTACCAGTCCCGTTACTGTCGGGGTCGTTAGAATATTCCAGTCTTACATCATTTTCGAAACCTGCTCTACCAGTATCAGCCTGAGCAGATTCATTTAAAGTGGCATTATATTCTACAACAATTTTTTGACCGTACAGCTTCTCTGTTTCTGGATTTGCTCCCGCTTCAGATGCATAAAAATATTTATTAATTGTCGCTTTTAAATCTGTAATCTGGATCTGGAATGTTTCTCCAGTTAAGCCAGTTGTTACAACTTTATAATCTGTATCTTTTACAAGCGTCTTGTTCCCGACTTTAACAACTACACTATCCTTATTGAATGTTAACTGGCTGTCCATGCGGTCATGCACTGCGAAATAATAATTTGCATACCCGTTCATATCTGGCGCATATGTCAAATAGCGGTAAGGCACGGTTTGACCAATCTCGTAATCTCCTACATCGTTCCATCCGTCTTTATCCGCTCCAATATTCTTTTGATTGTCATCTTCTAAAATCTGTTTTTGAATTACAGGAAAATCTGATTTTATATCGATTGCAACATCTGGATTAGCAGTATTGACCATGATCATGGATGCAGCACTGTGCGTTCCATTAACACTCGTAATTTCATCAATAATATACCACCCGTATGCAACATCTAATGTATAACTGTCTGTTGCTGTAGATGGGACTGTTAAAACCTGAGTAGGGTCGGCTTTATCTTCAACTAGCATATTTCTCAGACTCTCAACAAAATATCTAAAATTAGAATATGCAGTCTCATTTTTCTGTGTCTGTAAAACATCATTGATCACCTGATTGTTATTTAATGTCTGAATATAATCTATGATTGCATATTCTGTATCTTTTCCAGTAACCTTTTTCAATGATTTTTCATATGCAGGATTCATTGTATAGTTAATACTTTCCATTCCTGCACTGTTTTGAGCATCAAAGATGCGGTAAATATTAAATTTCTTCCCTGCCAGACTTTGAGTAACTCCATTATCTCCTACATTGGCATTAATAGTTATATGTCCTGTTCCTTCAGCATTTAGTTTCGTAAAAATTCCGTTTCCAGTATTTCCACTGTTGACTAAATTTGCTACTGTTCCTGCTGTCGTTAAAGACAGTACACAAGCTAAAGCGGTTATACCTAATTTTTTAATTTTATTCATCATTGTTTTTTCCCCTTTTGATTAAAATTAATAAACATAAAATACCTGCCCCTGTTAAAACAATCGTCATAGGACTTCCAGTTGCAGGAAGAATAGATCCTCGACTGTTTATAACTGTCAAATTGCCAGTATATAAGCCGTTTTCTAACGTTAAGCTGTTATTATTTTTGTCATCTCCCTTAATCTCTTTGTCATTAACAAAAAAAGTGAACTTCCCGTTCACATTTTTCAATGATATTTTAATTGGATCTTCCAGCAGACGATAACCTGCAGGTGCTTTTGTTTCTTTTAAATAAAAATCACCAACAGAAATCCGATCAAAATTCAATTGACCGTTCTTGTCGGTTTTTCCTTTTTCTATTTCCTTTGTACATTCCTTATCAGAATATAAGCTGAATTCAGCATTCTCTAATACTTTACTGTTATCATTCTTCTTTGTAATTCGAAGATTGCATATATCTATTTCATTTTTAACAGTAATGGTCATTGTACCATGAAACGGCACATTAAAAGTACCATCTTCTACAGTACCATTCAGATCTGAAACACTGAATGCCCCCTTCTCATCAATATAAAAATAATATTTGGTATCATTTAATTTATAAGAGTCAGGTGCTTTTGTTTCCTGAAGATAATAGGTTTTCTGTCTTGATAAATAAAAAACAGCAATATTGCCATTCTTATCTGTTTTATATGTTCCTACTTTCTTTTTATCTGTAACGTTGTATAAATCAAATTCAGCATTTTCAAGTTTTTTACCCGAATCCTTATCAACTTTATAAACATTTATAAAAGTAGGATAGTTGTTTATTTCCCATGTCACATCTAATCCCATATGCAGTTTAGAATCAGTTTTATCATTAGTTATAGTAAAATCGTATGTACTGCCATCATCACGGAAACCATCTGGTACTGCAGACTCCTTTAGGGTGTATTCCCCCAAATTAAGATTATCCAGTTCACCATAACCGTTTTCATCTGTTGTAAGATTTCCAACTACTTCGTCCTGCCTATATATAACAGTTCCCTGTGGTGTTCTTATATCGTTTCTGGCAATCACATTAAATGTTGCGTTTGCTAATTTTTCACCTGCATGATAATCTAATTTGTCAACAGATATTTTACCCATTATCCTATTGTTTACAACATTGATCGTTGTATCACTCGGCCAAAAATTAACCGCATGAGAATAAATATTTTGCTGTACAGCAGTATTATAATAGATATGAATCACGTACTGTCCACTTTCAGGCATCTGCTTATTTGCACGCCATACTCCGTCACTTTCTTTTGCAAGGTGAACCCAATCAATATCATCTTGTCCCCCATTAATCGACCATGTAGGAAATTTAATCTCTGTTACACTATCTGGTACACCATCCACCTCATATTTTATGTAATGATTGTCCGCAAGTGTAGAAGATAATTTTACATTTACTTCTTTACCTTCAATAATTGCTGTAAAAACACTTCTGTCGATATAGCCGTCTAATGTAAATTCCTGCTCGTATCTCGAAGAAACTGTATATCCATTTGGCACTGTTTCTTCCACCTTAAATTTACCTTCATTCAGATCTGTTTTTTCTAAAAAACCACTTTCATATAGTTTATCAGCAGAATTATATGTTAACTCCCTTAATTTTTCATATTGATTTATTGCATTGTTCCACTGCAATAAATCAAATTTAGCGTTAGAAATGTTTTCACCATAATTGTCAGTTTTATTAATACTAATCTGGCTTCCATCTATCCAGTTTATATTCAAATTTAATGTGCGAGGATCACTTGTAATAGATAAGGTTCCTTCAGTTTGTACACTAGAATTACCTCTAATTATTAGCGGTGCATACATTGTCAAATTTCCACCCGCTAATTCCCCAGATGAATAATTCTCACGTTTTCTTAAATCCGATGAAATATAAAAGGTATTCCCACCATACACTACACCTGTTCCAGTATAAACTTTTCCTTGTGAAACATTATGTAATTCCATACCTTCGCCCAAAGGAATATTAATATTTACATTATTTTGACTTTCAAAAACCATGTCTTTAGTTCTTTGGACACCATTTTCATAATATGCATTCACTGTCAAATCAGTACTTCCATTAATAAAAAATTGAGATGTAGGCACTGGCATGGACTGAATCTGTTCATATCTCCATTTCAATCCAATTCCATTAGCCAATAAATCATCCCAGTTCTTGCCTCCATATATATCACCTGAATATGCGTATGAAGCCATAATATGCGTATACAGATATTTGTTAGTATCATTTGTAACCTGATCATCTTTAAAAACATCACCAGGTCCACCATAACCATAGTAAAGTACTTTTAATAAAGCTTCATTATTAAATAAAATTTCCGAAGCATATTCACCTTGCCCTGGAGTATTCTTTGATGATTCTAAACAATAAGCTAGACTTCCATTTATATAACACATTTTTGTAGACCAGTTTCCTAACCAGCTAGGATAATAAATTTCATTCCCCCAAGTCAGCGTAGCAGCACTAACCTCAGTGAGATTGACAGATATCAGTGAAATTGAAAATAACATAATAGCAAATAATTTTAAAATTTTATTTAATATTTTCATTTCTGTTCTCCTTGTTATTAATTTTTAATATATAAAATGACGGCAAAATGCCGTCATAAAAAACCACCAATATAATAATAAAACATAACATTTCCTCCATAATAAAATAAAAGAGAAACGATGTTCTCTTTATTTAGTATTTGATTTAGTAACCCATATATTCTTTATATTCTTCATAAGTAATATATTTAATATTAAAACCACTAAAATTAGTAGCACCATCTGGCAACCTTATATTTCCTGTCCACTTGTTTTCAGCACCACACCAAGCATCATTCATTGTGCTTGCCCCATAAGTATAAGACCATGTCACATAAATATATTTTTTAGTAGTTTCTCCTGTTGATCCAGAATTTCCTCCAGTATTTCCTGAGCTTGATCCACTCCCAGAACTTCCACCTGAATTACCACTATTTCCTCCAGAACTGTTGCCACCAGATGCCCCTCCATTTGAAGGTTTGTTAGAACCACTACCAGATGATCCTGAGCTTCCTCCAGTAGAACCTGAAGGTTTGCTTCCAGAACTATTAGAGCTGCTATTTGAATTGTTTCCACTAGATACTACTTTGTCTCCAGATGAATCCACTTTTTTCTTAACAGTATTTTTTACTGTTTTTGTTCCGTCAGCATTAGTTACTGTCTCTTGGACTACAACTTCGTCTTCGGCAATTGCGGGTGGCGCAATTACTGTAACCTTTACATCTTTTTCAGCTTTATTTCCATTTGCATCTTCAATACTAGCTTTTACAGTATATTCAGCAGGTACATTAATATCTACTGTACTGTAATCAACTGTCAATTCATTTATTGTTGCTAAATCAGTCGCTGTAATCAATGATTTAAAATCGAATGTTGCTAAATCAGTACCCTGTAATATTTCTATATTTTCAGGTGCTGTAATCTCTGGAGCAGTTGTATCTTTCACAACTACCTTAACTGTTTTAGTTTCATCTTTATATGTTAAATTTACTTTATAATCTCCTACTTTTGCAAACCCACGATCTTTTTCTTCAGTAGTACCATCCTCGTTAGTCACTGTTTCAATATCATTTTTAATATCTGTTTTTATTTTAAGGTTTTTTTTCAAATATTCCTTATCTTCTTTATTTAATCCTTTAGTATCAACTAAAGTATCAAAATCAGCTTTGAATTCTTTTCCGTATTCAAGATTAATCGTATTTTTCTTTAGTTGTAATTTTGGTGAAGTGTCTCTTGTAGCATATACAATTCCTCCGCCACATCCCAAGACAATTAAACCTGTAACACATCCCGCAATGATCCTGTTCTTTTTGGTATTTAAATACTTATCAATAATATCTTTTCTGATGTCCATACTTTATCCCTCCATCTAAATTTTATAATTTATTACTCTATAATACAAACTTTAGTATAAACTATTTGAATTTTGATATATTCCTATTAAAGTATCACCCTGCAGTGACTGTAATATACGAATCATATTCACCTGACTCACACTTATACATCCTGCTGTAGAACCGCCAGTTGAGCAGTGTAAAAAGATAGCACTACCCGCACCTGGTGTACAAGCAGTATTATAATTTACAGCAATAGCATATTTATATGCTGTTGGATAACCAATTAAATGCTCAGCACTGCTCCATTGAATTCCAGTCTGACTAGCATCAACTAATTTATTGTAATATGGACTGTTTACATCATCTACCCAGTAATGATTGTTGTTGACCTGTAACCATCCTCTAGAAGTACCTGGATTTCCTGCTACACCAAACGCTTGACCAAAACTATAGATTCCCGTAGGTGTTTTCCCATCACCTTCACGTTTGTTGCTAGTTATACCATTTTTCCCCACTCTTGCTGAACAGCTTAATGTTTCTGTCCAGATACCGTTACGCTTAGTATGCAGTGTTAACGTTGCATAGCTTCCACCGTTTCCAACAACTGTTATTGCCTGTGTAGTTTGTCTCGAAATTGACATGTTAGCAACAAAACTATGATTCACTCCAGAATTGGAAGATGAATTAGAACTATTGCTGCTTGATGAACCTGTAGATCCTTTTTTATTTGTACTGCTTCCTTTACTGGAATTAGAACTAATTTTAGTATTTGCTGTATCGTCTTGAGCCGTCGCTTTATCTCTTAATGTATTGCGAATAGATTTTGTTCCATCCTCATTAGTTACTGTTTCTGTTACTAATTCCTGATTTTCATTTGGAGTTTCTGTTATATTAACTGTTAATTCTTTAGTAGTTTCATTACTAGAAGTATCCTTAGCAGTAACTTTTAATACATATGTTCCTACTGTACTACTGTTAACTGCACTGCTGTCGTATCCTACCTCTACAGGCGATAGATCTGTTGCATTAAATAAATTAAGACCGCCGAAATCATAGGTATTTAGATCAGTACCTTTAACAATATCAATATCACGAAATTCTGTATTAAGTTCTGGTGCAGTCGTATCAGCAACTTTAACCTTTTTAACAAGTGTATCATCATTAAAGATCATTGTTATCTTATACTCTCCAACTGCTGGATAATCTTTACCGTCCTCATATTTAAAATTAGATTTTATACTTAAACCATTTTTTAATATTTTTTTATCTTTATCATCCATACCTTCTGTATTCAATAATTTCATGCCGTTAACAGAATATTTATCTCCATATTCTAATTTAATAGTTTTACTATCACTTAGAACGAAATCGGGTAAATTATCTTTTGTTAAAGCATATATACCCAGTGTACTAGCTAAAATCACTGCCACTACACTAATTCCTGCGATAATCTTTTTATTTCTTGTATCTAAATAATTTAATAACATTTTTTTCATTGTGCTTTTTCTCCCTGTTTTACCTTTTCAACATCCTCACTATAGGACTTCTCTATTCCACATAAATAGTCAATCGATACTTTATATAGCAAAGCAAGCTGCATTAGCTTATCGATTGGTGGCACTCGGATTCCTAATTCATATAATGATAATGTAGATCGATTTATGCCTGTTAACTCTTCTACTTCGAACTGTGTTAACTTTCTTTTTATTCTCAACTGCTTTAAGCGTTCTCCTATTTCCATAATGAATGTTCCTCCCGTGCAAATCATATAAAATCTGTTGCTACTTTAGGTAGCATTGCTACAAAGAGAAACAAAAATAGTAGTATTAAAACTAATTCAATTCAATTGTTCTCATCTGTATTCCTCCTGATATTTCCTTTACAATTTAATGATATCAATAAAGAAAAAAGGTTAGGGCACAATTTTTTTTACGTATATAACTGCAATAAAAAAAGCAGTCATTGCTCGAAATACCAATAAATGCTCTCAATTTTTGGATACAATTTTAACTATACTAATTTTAACATATCCTTTGTTTCAAAAAGGCACAATTTTTTTTCAAAAAAGTGAATATTTTTTGAATAATATTCACACTATTTAAAATAAACTGATTTCATCAGTGTTTTTTCTTTTGTTAAATCATTATATTAGTAATGCAAATACTCATTTTCTACTAAAAATATCTACTAAAAATATTTCTTGACTATAAAAAAGAGGCAATTTACCTCTTTTTTTAAGTTATTAATAACAACTTTCCATTAAAACATTATCAATCCAAGTCTTATCGATTGTTTCATACTGCTGTATTTTTCACTTCATTCGAATTATTACACCCAGCAATTGATCCCCCCAACAATTAAAATTGTTAAAACTCTTTTCATTTTTATTCTTCCCCGATTCCATTATAATACAATAAAAATTAACCAAAAAGAAAGAGTGGTGAGAACTCCACTCTTTCTTGTATAAAGGAAAAAAATACAGGTAATCATGCAAGCATCGCTTTTCGACAGACAGTTTTCTAATCCAAAAGTATACTATTATTTAATTGTCTACATTTATTACCTGCAAACACATCTTAGCATATTTGCATATTAGAGAGGGCACAATTTTTTTTGCATTTTATCTTACAACCATTACTTACAAATATTTAGACACATATAATAAACAGTGATGTAAAAGTATCTTACTCTCTTTGCTTTCTCTATCTGTACACAGTTTCCTTCAAGCACTGGAAGATCATTTATCATTCTTTGAATTTCTTCACACAATTTTCTATAGCACACCACTCTATCTTCTTTTTCCATCAAATTTTCCTCTTTATCATTCATTGTGCTGTTTAATATTATATTCTTATTCAACCACCTGCTCTTTAAAATCATTATTTAGATACTCATAGTTTTCCATTTCCAACAGTTTCTCAATTTTTTTATTAATGGACTCATCTGCTCTTTCTTTAACAAAATCAAAAAATGTATAATAACTGTCTTTTAGGTACAATTCACAAAAATTCTTTGCAACTATCATTCGATGAAGTTCTGAAATAGAAATTTCAAATTCATTCAAAATTTCTGTTAAATTCTCTACCCTTCTAAGCTGATGATCGCTTACATCCTTAATCTCTTGATAATTTTTTTTGAATTTAAGTAAAAACTCTTCCGCTTTTCTATCACCATAATTATCTTTATAGTATTTTTCTATCTTTTTTGTCCCGACTTCAACTGTTAAAAGTAAACTTTGTTTGCCAAAAATTAATTCGTATTCAAAATCCTCCAACAAAATGTCTATTTCATTTTTCATTTATTTCACCACCGATCTATTAACTGCTTATAGTAAATATATTCACATAAAAAATATAATTTTTTTCTCACAAAAGTTCGAGTTCATTATCATTTTCTATTTCCTTCTCTAACTTATTTATAGCATTTTTCTCTATATATTCTTTAACAATTTCTTTTGAAAGCTTGTCACCCCTGCTTACTGGAACTAAAAAGCATTTGATCATTTTATCGACTTGTACTTTAACAAATTGACTGCCATCTTCATCACTTTCTATTCCACCTAGCAAATCAATAAGATCCATGTATTTATCATAAGATAGAATATTATCTGATATAAAACTATCTTTTTTACAGTCATTCAACATAAAATTGTCATCATAGTTATTATTAAAAATAAAAACTAATCTCTGCGCCTGCTGTTTATAATTATCAGGTAAAAAGATAGAGATTTCATCATCATTAAGATAATCATTAATCTCCTGGACTATTTCTTTTCTTTTTTTATATTTAGAAATATTTTCTCTGATATCTTTCATTTCATGATGAGTAATTCCTAATACACTTTTTAACACAACTGCTAATTTGAAATACTCACTATTTACGACATTTTCCATTTTTACCTCCTTCTGTAAAGTAAAAAAGAGGCAAAATGCCTCTTTTTTAAATTATCATTTCCATCACATCTTCTTCTAACCAATTTTTTTTGTCATTATTCTCACACAGCTCTAAAGATTCATAACTGTTTTGTAAATTATCTGTATTATTTATTTCGGTGTATTTTTCTTGACGATCCCCTACAATAGAATAATATTCATTCTCACCTATCACAATATGATCAAGGACTTCTATTTCTAAAATGCGCCCTCCCTTGATTAATAAATTTGTCACGTCAATATCCTCCTGACTTGGAGTACAGTCACCAGAAGGATGGTTGTGTATAATCATTACCCTATTTGCTCCTGATAGTAGAGCTGATTTAAAGACACTTTTTGGATCAACTATTCCCATATTTGCACTTCCTATCGAGCATACATGAGCATTAATAATTTTATTTTTACTATTCATATTTAAGGTCATTAAAATTTCTCGATCTAAAAACTTTAATTCATTTGCTAAAACTTCGACAGCATCCAGCGGTGTTCTTATACTCTTTTCACATAAAAACTCTCTTTCCTTAACTAATCTGATTCCAACAACATCAATACTGTTCATTTGCTCTCTTCACCTTTTTTATTCCATTTTCATCTATAACAATCTCCTCATCGTCCTTTATATTATCTATCAGTTCCTTTAAAATACTGTAACTAATTTTTTTCATCCTGTTCTCCTTGTTATAATTCTCTCTCATTTTCATCTTCTTCAGCATAGTTTTCACGAGAGATTGATGTATTTTTCATCAAGCTCCTCGATTATATATTCATGCTTCACATTTATTAGCTCCTTATTTATAAAATAGTACTGTATGTAAAAAAGAGGCAGTTTGCCTCTTTTTTTACATAACTTAATCATAATTCCATATCTTCATCCTGTTCATTATCAACAGTGATATTAAAATCTAAATTCAAAAGCTGCTTACATAGATCAGTGTATATGTCCTGCTCATTTAAACAGGTTTCCAACAGGTACGTCCTGTCTCTGTCATATTCTTTTAATCCACGTAAATAATACGGCTTATCCCTATCAAGAATAATAAAAGGAACAATATTATTTTTTAAACATTCCTTGAACATGATCGCACGCCCAACACGACCATTGCCATCACCAAACGGATGAATTCTCTCAAAGCGTAAATGGAAGTCAACAATATCTTCCAAAGTTACTTTGCCTAGCCTGTTATACTCTTCAATGAATACGTCTATATCTCTTTCAACTTCGTCTGGTTTTGAGGTTTTAATAACATTTACCAGTCCAATTACATTGGGATGGATTTTAAATCCTCCTACATTATATCTGGGATTTGATTCATCAGAAGTTCCCTTTTTTAGAATTTTATTCATTTCAATAATCATATCTTTATTTAACCTATCATCAATATGATCCAAGATGAAATCAAAGAGTTTAAAATGGTTTACTGTTTCTGTAATATCATCTACTCTGACTACCTCATCGTCTTTATCAGGAAAAAAAGAATTAGTTTCAAATATCATTTCAGTCTGTTCTTCTGTTAATCGACTTCCTTCTATTTTATTTGAATTATATGCAAACAATACCTGTGAAACATGATAAATGTTACCAGGAAATTTTGATTGTTTTTGTTCTATGAGTTCCTTTTTTAATTTTTCTATATCTGTCATTTCCAATCTCCTATACTTATGATATAAGTATATCACTTTAAACATAAAATGTAACACAAATTGATTATTCCTATAAAAAAGACAAAATATATCTTTTCCTACATCTCCATGTTATCATTACTTTCTCTATCTTCTAATTCTGACTGTTCCCTTAAAATTCTATTTTCTTCATAATAAACAGTTACACGTAAAAGGTCGTTTAAATCCTTAATTTTAAGATTTGGTTTTCCATCATAGCCGTATGTTTTTATTTCTAGTGAAACTGTATTACCATTATCGTTGAACACCCCTTCATTGTCATACCATTTCTTTATTTTATTACTCGCTATCACACCAGCATCATCTAAATCTGGCATAATTTCTATTTCTTCTAAATTTTTTAGAGCAGGATTATTCTTTAAATTATATTTAAGTGTGTTAAGCATCGTACCTACTCCGCTGCACATTAATACATGAGCAGTTAGATTGTTTCTATTTAGAGAAATATAGCTAAGTCCATCAATTACGCTTTCTGTAACTACAATTTTTTTTATTCCTTCAAAATTCTGATAAAATAGCCCGTTATTTTTAAATGATCCTTTACAGTCTATATGAAATTTTGAATTGCCCGTACCTCTGCGGATTGCAAAAACTGGTTTTTTTTCTTTTATATTATTTACATCATATCCAACAAATACCACATTGTGATATATATCTTCATATACAATGCCATCCTCTATTAGTTTGCTAACAAGTGAATCGCTTAGTTTTCTTTCATTGGTCAGATAATGAATTGCTCTTTCATTATTATCGTTTTTTTGTGTTAATACAAGCCCTTGGCTGATATGACTTTCGTCCATAGAAAAATCATACAAATACTGCTCAATTTCATTTGGATTTCTTGAATAAAAGTACTCTAAAAGTATATTAATTGCATCATATGTTGAAGTATTAGTGTATTCACTGTAAAACTCAATTACATTTAAAGGTACTGACCCGCAACGAGCATTCCAGTACACTTTGTTTTTTAAAATATCAAATACCATCGAACTATGTTCAACCGGTTTAAGATATCGTTGACTTCTACTGCTTTTATGAACAGTAAGATTAAAAACATTTGTTGCAACTTCTATACATGTAAGCTCCTTGAGCATTTCACTTACGATAGTTTTACGGTATTCTTTTTCAGAATTGCTTAATATTTTTACATTAGTCATTTTTATTCACTCCTATAAATATAAAAAGAGGCAAATTGCCTCTTTTTATATAATTCCATTTTGTTACATACTTTCTTTAATAACTTTAACTATATTTTCTATAATTCTCTTTCATCTACAAATTCATCTTCTGTATATCTAAAATGCGTTTCGAATTCATCACTTAAATATGATTTTCGAATTTCATGATTCAATGTTTGAAGGTGATTAGGATAATGTTCATATATATCCAGCAACATTTCCCTATTTTCTATGATAAGTGCCTTTTCATCTGAATTTATTCTTAGGTTATCAATAAAATCATACAAAGCGCTCCATCTATATCCATGATGGAATTTTTCAGACTCTTCTGGATGTTCAATAATAATCCGCTCTATGCCAGTTTTATTATTCTTTTCAAAAAAGCTTTCGAAACAATACTGCTCATCTAGAGTAACAAATAAGCCTAATAAACATTTAAAATTATCATCATTTAACAGTTTCTTAAATTCAGTACCAATATTTTTTTCCTGCTTCAAAGACAATTTAATATTATTCTTTTTGAGATACTCCTTAAAATAATTATTTATTGCACTATCAAAATCTTCTTGAGATGCAAGCTTTGTATATTTATCTTTTCCCAATTTCACGTTTATAAATTCCATATTTGCTTTGTTTCTGTAATAATCGTTGATCCAGTCGTGACATCCTAATTGTTCCATGATTTTTACTGGTAAAACAATTTGAGAATTAATATATATTTTTATAGGGCTAAAAATTCTTGACATTAATAAATTATTAGGATTTTCAATTGCTGGCGTAACCGCAGTCGCTCCATCTGTTAAAGCCCTATAAATATGGCAGTATATATTTTTCTCTAATAATTCTTTATATGAATCATAATAACTGGTAAATTCGCATTCACCATACTCATCATAATTGGGTGATACAATAGTATGAAGCTCAATTTTAAATTTCTGATTGTCCATTGTTTCTTCAATCCAGCACTCTAAGAAAATATCATGCTTTTTAAACATACTGCTGTTATTTCTGCTGTAGAAATCGTTTGCAATTTTTTTTGCCTCCTTTTCGGTTAATATGTTTGTCATTTTTTTGAATTTGAACATTTCTTTTATTTCCTTCTTTCTTTGTTAAAATATAAAAAAGAGGCAATTTGCCTCTTTTAAGATTTGCTATAACGCAATTCTCCTTTATTGCATAATTTTAACTATACTAATCTTAGCATATCCTTTGTTTCAAAAAGGCACAATTTTTTTTCGAAAAAGTGAACATTTTTTGAATAATATTCACTTTATTTTATTTACCTTTTTCTGTTCTTTTGTAAGTTTTGCCACAACAAAACTGACTCTTTTTAAATTTCTAGTTCGATTTCCTCAGCTTCATTTTCCTCTAATACAACTCCATTGTTATTGTCAGTTAAAAGATTAGTGATCTCTTTTTGTCTTTGTCTCAAACTAAGCAGTTCTTCCTGTGATTCAAATTTTTTATTTATAATATCATCAAGTTTTGCATAATTTTCTTTCATGTTATTAATTTGTATAAAATACTTTTCATAATCTTTTTTTATTTCAAAAATTTTTCTAATCATTCTCCCAACATTAACTCTGCCTACTGCGTTTAACAATCCAGCATTGTACAGATAGTTATTCGCTCCTTTAAAACAGATATTCCAACCATTTCCAACATTATAATCAAGAATAAATTCAAAACCCATCATTTTTCCAATAGGAATTGAATTTTTTTCTTTATTCATGTCAGATAATCTGATGATAAAATCACCATACTCCTTTAAATCGGTAAAGACTTTGTCTTTATATTCAACTTTAAAATCAATATCCATTTTCTCATTAATCATTTCATATTCAAAATTGATATGCTTTTTAAATACAGAATAGTCTTTACTTATACGATCGAATTTCATTTCTAAATTTTTTATTTTTTCAGGCATATTGCGCTTATCATCCTGTGCCTTTCTAATTGCTTTTCTGTGTCTTGCCAGACTGGATTCAAGAGTTTTTAAGCGTGTGTCTACTTCAAGTTTTTCTTTTATTAAAGGATTACCGCTTGCAATAGCTTTGATTTCTGCATACGAAAAAGTTGCCTTTGTATCTTCTTCAATTTCTCTTGCACAGCCACTGCCTTCAAGCAGTTGATTCATATACGTTGACTTGGTTTCTATCAGTTGCCATGAGTAGGCATCGAATGATTTTTTTGTTGCATATCTAAATTCATATACTTCATTATTCATATTTCCCTGCCTAAAGACCCGTCCATTTCGTTGTGCAATATCTGAGGCTCTCCATGGTACGTCAACATGATGAATTGCAATCATTCTTTGCTGAACGTTTGTACCTGCACCAAGTTTTGCTGTTGAACCAATCAGTACTCTGACTTCTCCTTTATTTACATCTCTATAAAGTTTTTCTTTTTTTAGAGTTGTTTTATAGTCATGTATAAATGCAATTTCTTCATCATTTACACCTAATTTAATTAAATTGTTTTTGATTTCGTCATATACATTGAATTGTGATTTAGGAGTAGAAGAATCACAAAAAACGAGTTGAGTAGCTTTTTGATCCCTGTACTCATCATATATTCTATATATCTGTTCTGAAATTACAGTTAATTTATTATCTGGAGTCAAACCGTAGCTTTCGTCAATAAGACGCAGATCTATTGATGCCTTCTTGCTGTCACTGGTTACCTTTAACATATTATCTTCATATGGAGCAACTGCCGAATTATGTATTGCTTCAGTTCTTTCGACTACATTTGCAATATAATCCTCCAACTCTGGACTTGGTTCTATTGAAACTACCTTTGCCTTATCGCCCACATGTTTTGGCGGTATAGCCCTTTTTCTTTGCAGTTTAGAATTTTCAAGTGCATTATTCAGCATCGACTCTGTTTGAATTTCTGCAACCTCTCTAAATGAATTCATTAATTCAGGTATATTAAAAAATTTGTTAAACCTCTGTCTGGTTTGAAATCCGCTTCCGTCTACTGATACCTCTAGAGAAGTAACAACTTTACCAAATGTTTTTGCCCAGGCATCAAAATTATGAATATTTAATCTTTCTAATTCCTCTTCCTGTAAATATCTCTGCATTGTAAACAGCTCAGCCATAGTATTTGTAATTGGCGTACCTGTTGCAAAGCAGACATTACCACCGCTTTTTTGTATAAATTTGCATTTCATATACATATCACTGGCTTTTTGACTTCTAGCTTGAGGAACACCTGCGATATTTGACATAGCAGTATACGTATATAAATTCTTAAATTCGTGTGCCTCGTCAACAAACATATAATCTACTCCTAATTTATCGAAAGTGATCCCCTGGTCTCTTTTAATATCTGTAAGCTTCTTTACATTTTTTTCTACGGCCTTTTTAGAACGTTCGAGCAACTTAACAACAGCAGTATTTTGATGGCTTCCATTTGCTTTTGCTTCTTCAATTGCAGTTACTAATTTATCTATTTCTTCATTCAAAAAATTTAACTGTATCTCATTATCCATAGGAATCAGTTTAAAAGACGAGTGACCCATTATTACTGCATCATAATTATTCACTGCCATCTTATTTACTATATCTGCTCTTTTCTTTGTGCCAAAATCATTAGTAGAAATTGCCAAAATATTTGCCTGTGGATATAGTGTCATAAATTCATTACGCCATTGTCCAATCAAATGGTTAGGTACAACATACAGCAGTTTATTTCTTTTACCCATTCTTTTCATTTCCATACCACTTGCAATCATTTCGAATGTTTTGCCAGCTCCCACCTGTTGTGATAAAAGAGTATTTTTGCCATAGATTATTCTTGCAATAGCATTTTTTTGATATTCTTCCATCTGAAAACTGTTATTCATTTCAGGAAAGCTTAAAAATTCTCCATTATAAATTCTTGGCCTTATAACATTAAACAGTCGATTATACTCATCTTCAATCTCTCTGCAGTATTTCTCATTGTCAAATACGAACTCAACAAATGTATTTTCCAACTGTGACGACAATTCTCTTGCCTGTCCAGTCCTTTCGCTGTTAATTTCACTTTTTGTTTTTACGATGCCACCTTCATTTATTTCCTCCCAATAGTTTTTCAACGTTGGGATTCTGGAATTCAAAACATCGTTCAGCAGGTCAAAGCCATTATATCTGGGCTGTCTTTTAATTACACCGTCAGTATCAATATTTTCAGATAAAGGTACTCCCCATTCATCTTCAATAAAACTATTCCCAAAGAATCTATACTCGTAATAATCCATTGCAAACTGTCCTGTTTCATTAATAAAGCTTATTGTCAGTGACTTGGAATCATACATCATATTTTCAAATCGAAAAAGGTAGCAGGCGAAATCCTCATATATGTGAGTTGGTATATATGGCGCACCCAATTGAAAAGTTATATCAGTAATAGTCAACGGTTCAGGCATAACGTTATTCAATGCATTGATATTTTTTTCATATCTGTCAATTAAATTATTTTCTCTTATAAAGTCTATTTTTTCTAGAATATTTCCAGAAAGATACTCACTTTCTAATTGCCACCTTTCTTCCTTAGGATCATAAAATACCATAGCCGATGTGTGCATTTCCTTTTCAATGCTTTCAATACTTTTATCATAAATAATGCTCATATAATTTAAATCTAACATACCTTTAAAATTTAATGATGCAGAAATTGCATCCTGTATACTTTCAACATGTTTTATTTCAACAACGGGATTGATAGTTCTGATTTTAAAAATATCTGATTTTATATATGTATTTGCCTCTACGCCTTTAGATTCCAGATTTAAAATAAGATACTGCCGTGGATCTCTTTCTAAAAGATTCTTAATAGCTCTGGAATTGATATAATTATGCTTTTTTATAAAACTGTCATATGCTATATTTAATGAATTTCTTAAAGCAAGATATGCCTTCTCATTGAATTTGTTAGATGACTGTATACTAACTGTTTCTTCAGCAAGCTCTGCAATTTTAATAAGTTCCTTTCTGCGAAGATTATTTAACTCGTTATCGTGTACCAGTATGCAGTAATTTTCATCTCTAATATATACATTATCATCTTTCACAAAATAAGTATTTAGTTTCAGATTAAATGATTCATTATCAATCGCAATAGTATCAGCTACAGTTTCCTGAACAGCTTCATAATATATATTTGAAGGCAGGACTGCCATTGCTCTAGCAAAATGTTCATCAAGAGAAATTCCATCATAATTGACTCTCATTACATGTTGTCCAAATCTGCCTATTTCGTCCTTTGGTGTACCAAATATCATATCAGGATTATCAATAAAATATTTATTGATTTTTAGTTCAGATGAAAAATATTCAGACTGCATCCAGTTTTCAATCTTATTATAAGGCTGTTTATTACTGTTTTTTTGCAAAATAATAACATCAGTAGTGGTTGTAGTATTAGCACCATTAATATTAAATATATTAGTCGGCAGTCTTACCGCTCCAATAAAATCTGCTCTCAAATTAATGTACTCCAGTATCCTGGATGAACCGTCCATCGTATTTGTCGATGTTATAAAACAGATAATCCCTCCTTCTCTTACTTTAGATAAAGATTTGGCAAAAAAATAGTTATGGATAGCAAATCCATAACTGTTTAAATTTATGTCGTGTACCTGATAATTTCCAAAAGGTACATTTGAAATAGCCAGATCATAAAAATTATCAGGTACATTTGCCTCCTCAAAACCCGATATTTCAACTTTTGCAGACGGATAAAGCATTTGTGCAATACCGCCCGTTATAGTATCAAGTTCAACGCCATGAATAGAAGATTCATTAAGCATATCATAAGGCATCATTCCAATAAAATTTCCTGTACCAAGACTCGGCTCCAATATATTACCTTTCTTAAATCCCAACTGGTCTAATATTTCATATATCTTTTCAACAATTACTAAAGGTGTATAAAAACTCGATAATGTTGAAGCACGTGCATTTTGATATTCTTTAATTGTTAACATCTGTTTTAAAATATTTCTTTCGGCAGCATATTTTATATCATCTTCATTGAAAACATGTGGCAATCCACCCCAGCCTGAATATTTAGAAAGAACTTCCTGCTGTTCAGGTAAAATACTTAAATTACTGCTAGACTGTAAATTTCTAAGTACTTTTATCGCATTTATATTGTTATTCAGTTTTTCCCTTAAAGATAAATGTTCATCATGTTCTACAGTTAATCTAAAATCTCTGTTTAAATGTAAGTTGGTCGATTCTTGATAAGTGGCTGATTCATCAACCACTCCATCATCTTCTTTTGAACCATGTCCTGTTTCATTTTCGACAATGACAGCTTCTGAATGAACGAAAGTTCCAGTGGCTCTGGATACTCCACTGCCACTAATTTTTTGATCTGCTGATAAGCTATCTCTGAAGCTTTCATCAAGTCCTCGATTTCTGTGTTGATTGTCTTGTTTATTATCAATTCTAAATACTTTTGCGGGTTCTTTTCTTTCAAAATATTCATCATCCTGTCCTTCGACATCCCCCATGAGGTAATCATCAAATATTGAGATTTGTTCCCATTTTCTTTCACCAATTTGTCCATTTTTTCTTCCTCCCATACTCTTTTTTGGCATCTATTCTTTCCTCCATTATATCATATTCAAAAAAAAGAGGCATGTTGCCTCTTTTTAAACACACAAATCATATGTATTGGTTTCTTCATCAAATTCTGTATAAATTTCTTTTTTTGATTCTATCAGCAGTTCCTGTAATTCACCTTTTACTTCTATATATTCTGAAATTTCCTCAGCACCGTTTAGAGCGCTAAATATAATTTCAGGATTTTTCTTAATCTGCTTATACCAAAATTGTACATATGCAGCATGATTACCTATCTTTTCCTGCTTTATTTCTATTCCAATATCAGCACATAAAAAAGATGAAGCTATCTCAGCATATAGTTCTTCAAATGCATATCTTTCATTATTTGTTTTTAAATCAGGATAGCTTCTTCCTAATCGGTTTTCTTTCATCGTTGAATGACAGCACTCGTGCAATACCGCTGATACAAACTCGTATTCATCATCAAAACTACCTTTAGCTGGAATTAAGATCATGTCATTTACTGGTTTATAAACAGGATACTCACATAAAAAATTTTCAACAATACTAAGATTAGCATTTTTGCAATATCTATCAATAAATCTGCAAGCCAAATCATTTACATCAATATGAATGTCTTTTTCTTCTATCGTGTAGGGTTCTATTCCTTCAATTAGTGAAGCATTAAAAACATAAAATACTTTAACCGACCACTTAAAGCGTTCATACTTTTCCTGCCGACTGAGATTTTCTTCTCTGACAATTTTATCTACATCGCTAATATTTAAGTATTTTTTTGTCTCCATATCATATAAAGAACATTTTTCCAATGGAACACCCTTGTCCTTTGCGTTATTTAATTTATAATTTGCTGCTTTAATTTGTGAAAACGTCATCCATCGTGGATCGTTATAATTATTCTTTGCAACAGCATTATAAAGAATAAGGCGATTTATTCCTCTGTATTGTGTTTTGGTAACAGGATTATAGTTTTTGACTGTAGACCACCCCTGCTTCCATGGTATGATTTCTTTTTCCAGTGATTCTATATAAGAATCAACTAACGCCTGCCTTGCCTTGCTCATCTCTCTTTTCATGATTACTCATCTCCAAAATCTAGTGGATAAAATAATTCTTCTATTACATCTTCGTCACTTACTTCTATCTCTTCATCGCATATAAAAATTTGTACTTTTTTCATCTTCTTTCTCCTATAATTCCACTTCATTTTCATCTTGGATTTCATCATTATTAATCTCCAAAATTTCTGTCATAAATATCTCATCCCAATACTCTAAAATGTTTTCATAGCACTTATCCGAAATGTATTTAAAATCCATTTGTTTTACAAGTTCTACAAAAGTAATCATAGAACAGTCAATTGGAATCATATTACTATTCTTTGCAGTATAAGCAATTCCATCCTGACTATCAATTATTTCTGGCGCATCCACAATCAAACCATCTTTATAACCTCTAAAATATGAATACTCCAGTAACACTTCAGCTTTTCTGGAATTACCGTATTCATCTGTATACAAATATGGTTCAAACTCCTTTATTTTTGTTTCACAGTAATTTTTAAAAATATCCATTGCTTTGCCAGCTTTATATTGATCACTCTCATAATATAATTCACTAACAATTTGCTCTACTATAGGACTATCAATAACAACATGCCAATCATCTTTAATAACTTCAATTTGATTTTCAATCGTTTTTTTTGCATGTTCATACCCATAACATTCTAAAATACATGTTTCAGTGTTCTTTGAATTTCTTAATTTAACATAAATAATCTCATAATTTTCTTTCTTCATTTTTCTTCTCCTTTTTCTATTTTCTTTATCCAGTAATGTAGTAAAATATCGAATATATTTTAAAAATTGTGTGCTTCTACAGTTTTTTTATTTGATTTTATCTAACCCTATAAAAACATTAATATTTATAGTATTTAATAAATGTTCCAGTATCAAAGTATCTTTGTAGAACAAAAAAGCCTTTACAATTTTCCAAAAGAAAAATGCTCTCACCACACACATTATTTTCTCTTTTAATGCAGGAATCATTCTTCTCATCACTTTTTAGATAAAAAAAGAGGAAAATAAAAAGGGAAAATCTATTTTCCCTAAACATTATTTTCCAAATCCGCACCATTTGATGCTATAACTTTTTTATAATAATAAAACGATTTTTTCCTACTACGTTTTCCTGTCCCATTTCCATAGTCATCTAAATCAACATAAATCATACCATACCGCTTTGTCATTTCAGATGTACCAGAAGAAATAAGATCTATTGGTCCCCACCAAGCGTACCCGAATACATCAACACCATCCTGTATAGCTTCATGCATCTGTTCAATATGACATTTCATGTAATCGATTCTATAATCATCTTCTATGCATCCTTTATCGTCTAATTTATCTACCGCACCTAATCCATTTTCTGAAATGAAAATAGGTAAATGATAGCGATCATATATGTGATTTAAGGTGATTCGAAATCCAATTGGATCAACTGTCCATCCCCAATCTGACTTTGGTAGATGTGGATTTTTTATATCGGATACTAATCTTCCTGTCGGTTTTGGAACAGTTTCTCCCTTATATCTCATAATATAAGTCATATAATAGCTAATCGTAATAAAATCAACAATCCCTTCTTTAATAATTTGTAAATCATCTTCCTCCATCTTTATATGAATATCATTTTCATCAAAAAAACGTCTCATATAATACGGATATTCACCTTTTGCCTGCACATCTGTAAAAAACCAGTTGAAATGATCTTCAAACATAACTTGTAACTGATCTTCAGGTTTAGAACTCTCGGCATAGTTTTCCAATCTACACAACATATTTCCAATTTTAGCTTCTGGAGCAATTTCATGACATGCTTTTACCGCCAATGCACTTGCCACAAATTGATTATGCACTGCTTGAAATTTTGTTTGCCAGTTCCCTAAATATGGATTACAATCATTTGGTTCTTTTGCTCCTTCAAGAATCACTCCACTGCTCGTAAAAGGGTTAGATAAAACATTATTAATTTCATTAAATGTCAGCCAATATTTAACTTTATCTTTATATCTATTAAAAACGATTCTTGAATACTTTTCAAAAGCTTCTACTGTATGTCTGCTTAAAAATCCACCATATTGTTCAGCCAAGTGTAAAGGTGTATCAAAATGCGACAACGTAACAAGAGGTTCGATGTTATATTTTATTAATTCATCAAAAACATTATCATAAAATTGTAACCCTTTTTCGTTAGGAATTTCGTCATCACCATTAGGCAGGATTCGCGACCATGAAATTGACATACGGAAGACTTTGAATCCCATCTCTGCAAATAATTTTATATCTTCTTTATATGTATGATAGAAATCAATACCTCTACGTTTAGGCAATTCCCAGTTTTCAGGATGTACCTTCATATCTTCTACCATTTCCTTTGAAGCAGCATTATGAGGAACGTGAACATCAAAAGCCCCTTCAGTATTACGTATCTCTTTTGTAATTAATCTTGCAAAATCAGATGTTGCTAATCCTCTGCCATCTTTGTTATATGCTCCCTCAATTTGATTAGCTGCCGTTGAGCCTCCCCATAAAAACCCTTCTGGAAACCCTTCTTTTTTTACTTCCATATATTTCCTCCTGTTTTTAAAGATAAATTTTTAAATATAGGCATCATTTTTCGAGCCATTCTTAATTCAGTATTAACAGTCATAATAGTGTCTTGTGCATGAACAAACAATAATGAATATTCAAAATCTTCTCCACTTACTTGCGCTTGAATAACTCTTGTCTGGACACTATGAGCTTCAATAACTTCTTTCTCTGCTTGTTTCAATAACTCATCTGCACACTCAAATTCATATAACGCTATTTTATCTAATGCTTCGTCGATTTTCATTCGACCATTTCCAGCATGTAGGATAACTTCCATAGCGACTTCATTGATACTAATTTTTTCATCCATAAAAATTTCTCCTATTCCGCTACACTTTTTTTCTCTGTAGCTTTAGTCGCCTTTTTTGCTGCCTTTGCTTTTTCACGTTCTACATCTTTTTCTGCATCGTATTTATCATATGCCTTAAAGAACGGATACCAAATTAAAGTAGCTAAAGCAATATTAATTAAAACTAATAATACATTTCTAATATCTCCACCTGACATCATAAATGCTGAGATAGCATTTGGCAAGAAGTTCATATCAAAGTTAACATAGTTAATTGTTCCCCAACCAAAATAGAACCACAGATATGAAACCCCCGGAAGTACAATACTAATTAAAATTACAGGAACAAACATAAATGGATTATTAACTACTGTTCCGTACACTAATGGTTCATTAATATTAAAAATTGATGGAATAATTGTTGCTTTACCTAAAATTCTATTCTTTTTACTTTTTGAGAATAACATCATAACAGCTAATGGAAGGGTTGCTAATTGACCACCAATATGGTGATATCTGCTGAATCCATAAGCATAAATATTTGTAGCAACACCGCCTCCTGCCACAATCGCTGCATTTTGTGCAATTGCTGCTTGTGTAATTGAGCGAGTAACTGGAGTAAACACCCACCCACTTATTCCAAAGAAATAGAAAATATTTTGTAAAAAACAAATTAAAACAACCCCCGGTAAACTTTGTGCAAAACCTGTAATTGGTTTCATTATAAATTGCACCATTGTAAATACATCTACTTTTAATATATATGTTAGTAAATAACCAACAAACAAGCTTAAAAGAATGGCTATAATATTATCAAACCAATTTTTAACAAAATCCGGAATAACAGTATCTTCCCCAAAAAATGAAAATCTTACCATACATTTATAAATGAATGCTACAATAAATCCTACAAACATTGAAGTAAACATACCACCAGCACCGAATTGAGAAATATTAAATAATGTTCCTTGTTCAACTGTTTGTGCATTCATACATAACATGAATGTACCAATGCCTGTAAATCCAGCAATCATTGCACGATCTTTCTTTTCTTCTTTTACTAATGTATTGTAGGGGATAATAAATACAACAAACAAGCCAATTAAGCCAAATGAATAAGTACTAAGTGGTGATAAATCAGGCAAGTTTGGAAAGAAACCTCTTAAGATTGACCATAAACTAGGAATTGTGCTTACCATAGAGAATGGAACAATATATAGTATTGCATCCGCAATGATGCTAAACCAATAACTTTGTGTAATCTTATTTATAATTGGAACTAGATATCTTTCAATCCACTCTTGAATAACCTTCATCTAAATCACTCCTATTCTTCGTTATACAAATTAATTGCATCATCTAAAATACTTTCTCCATCTAAGGATGCATAATAATCAGGATTAATTGAAGTTACCTTTATATTATGCTCTTTCAATTCTTCTTGGTACTTTGGTACTTCTCCAGCAAAATGTGGTCCCAATAATAGAACATCAATTTTATCTGCATATTCCATAACTTGGGATTTACTCACTGCATTAACTTTTACATCCAAACCCCTAGCTTTCGCAGATTTTCTCATACTTGCTGCCATAAAACCAGTTGATGCCCCAATACCACATGCTAATAATATTCTAATCATAAAAATTCTCCTTTCTTTTAAGATACTGTTATTTTATAATAAATGAGTGTTTTTCAAAAACTGACTTTTTACCATTAGAACGGTAATATATATAAGTTACCTACATTGCGGAAAATTATGTATTTTAAATCCCTGTTATACTTTCTTTATTATATAAATAGAAATAGTGTATTTACAAGAAAGAGGTTAAGCAAATTATGAAAAGCAAAAGAATCGAACAGTTAATTAATATTCTCAAAAATACAAATTCGGATATTTCTTCTTTATCACTTTCTAGAATGATTGGTACAAGCGAAAAAACAATAAGAAATTATATTAAAGAAATAAACGAACAGACAGATTATAGAGTTGAATCCTCAAAAAATGGATATCATTTAGTAAAAATAGCTGACAATATGCCTACACTTTTTAATAATATTATATTTCGAGAAAACTATGTATTATCTAAGTTGCTTTCTGATACAGTTGGAGTTTCTATTTTTGATTTAGCAGAAGAACTTTGTATAAGCGAAAGCACAATCATAAATAATGTCATACCTAAAATTAAGGAATTGACTTCTCAATTTAATTTAACTATACAATCTCAAAATTATCAATATAGTCTTAAGGGTAAAGAAAGTCAGAAAAGAAAACTTATCGGGTATCTCGTGACTCATAATAATTATGGATATTTTACATCTACAGAAATTTTGGAAAAAATATTTCCATCTATTGATATAAAAAAAAATTTAGAAAAGCTGTATGATATATGTCAGCAAACCAATTTGTTTTTAAATGACTATTCTATGAACAACTTTTTGATACATCTCATTATTATTTGGATTAGAGTTCAATCAAACAATACAATCAGTTTTATAGATAATTTTCAGTGCATTGATAACATTGTTTCATACTCAAATCATAAAAAAGAAATATTAAGTTTAGCTAATAATATTAAAAAATTATTTGAAGAAGATTACCAATTCACATTGCCCTTAGATGAATATCATCAGATTATTTTCCTTATTACTTTGTCAACTGATCATAATTTTGAAAATCTTAAAAATATTATTGAGCCAACCTTTATGAAAGATGTTTTAGAGATAGCAAAGCACCTTTCCTTACGTTTTAATATTCCTGAATTTGATTATGATTTTTTAATACAATTTTCCTTACATATGTATAATGCATACCATAGAGCAAAAATAAATATGAGTTATCCTAATCCTATAGCCCAACAAATAAAATCTGATTATGCGCTTGTCTACGATATAGCAATTTTCTTTGCTCACTCTTTTTCTATTAAATACAGAATAAAGCTAAATGAAGACGAAATTGCCTTTATTGCTTTTCATATTGGTGCATATTTAGAGAATAATAAGAATATATTAAATTCTACTTCTTGCATAATTATTTCAGAAAATTATCATGATTTTTCAAAACATTTAGTTAATCAGATTAAAGATACTTTCAAAAGTGAACTAATCATACTTGATGTCATATCATTAGATTACTATATAAAACTGCATCCTTCTTGTGACTTATTAATAACTACCATACAGATTCAATCAAACCACCAACATAAAATATTAATAAATCCAATATTAACTAAACAAAACATTAGAAATATTTGGGATGAAATCGAAATAATTGAAAATGAAAAATCATTAAAAAAAGCTAAGATATTCTTAAATCAATTTTTAAATAAAAAACTATATGTTAGAAATATTAATCTAAATTCTCCAGAGGAATACATTAACTATATGGGAAACATCTGCTATGAAAATGATTATATTACTCCCGAATTCACTCACGATGTTTTATTAAGAGAATCAATGTCTTCAACTGCATTTACTGACTGTATAGCTATTCCACATACAATTAGTCAATATGCTAAACAATCATTTATATTTATCATACACAATGATCGTCCTATCAATTGGGAAAAACAAAATATACATTTTATATTAATGATAGGCATTGCTGAAAATGATATGAAATATTTCAAGGATGTTTTCAATCTTTTAATAGAACTGTTTTCCTCTATGCATAACACATTAAGAATTATGAATACTAACTCTTTTGAAGAATTTAAACAAACAATTTTAAGTATATAAAAAAGAAAAACATATTTTAAAGGTGATAACTACCTATGATGATTATCACCTTTTTTCTTTATTGTATGATTAAATGATATTTAATTATTGATTTAGCTATTTCTCATCTTTTTATTACTTTATAGTTCTCTTTTATTATAAAATAACATGTTAGAAATATTTAATTAAGTATTTTAGTTTATTGTGAATTATAAAAACTGCTCTAATTCATCTAAAGCAATTTCCTGATTAATTCTTTCAACCTCAGTCTCATTCTTTAAATATTGTTTCTGGTTTTCTAAACGTTCTATTACCTCGTCAATATAATTATCTAGTTCAGCAGGTGTAATCGGTTTTATATATCCAAAAGCCTTTAAGGAAAGTTCATCACTATTTGGTGTAGAAATTTCTATTGAATCCATTAGGGCTTGTGCAATTACATACCCATTAGCACCTTTTTGACATAAAACTTTTATTCTGTCAAGATCTATAATTCCCATGTTTTGGATCAGTGACATAGAATCAGGATGTTCTCCTATAACAACTAATAACATCTTCATTCTTTGTCTAATATTAAAATGATAAGTATTATTTTTTAAATCTCTTAGAAATTCAACCGCACTGGTATAATCCATAAAAATTCAACTCTTTTTATATTTCTCTATCATCATCAATATCTTTATCCAAATGCAAATCTTCATTTGAAATAGCTTGTTCAGCAAAAATATTATTATGCAATATTTTAAAATCATTTTTCAGTTCATCAATAGTTCCATAAAATAAAATATTTTTTGAATAATCATCGTTTTCTATAAAAATTGATATTTCATTTGTTTTTGAATTTTGAATAATTGAAATATCTTTGGTTATTGTTGATATATGTTTTAAAGTGGGCAAGGGCAGTTGACCTAAACACTCCATCATTAAATCAAATGGAAGGGCATATGCGTAAATATCCAATAAAAGCAATTTACTAAATACTTTGAATTCATCTAATAGATTCAATCCATGCATACATTCTTTAATTGTATCTAGATAAGCAGTATCTTTATCAACGATTTCAAAACTAATAATATCATTATCATTATAATTAGATAGAATTCGTTTTAAATCTAAATTATTTCTATAAATAATTTGGGCAATATCTTTCTTTTTCCCTGCAATGATATTATTATTGATGTAATAAACTTTATCTGCTATTTGATAATTATCAGCAAAATGACTTTTTAAAAAATTAGAAACAAAATAATTTTCATGTTTAATTATAGTCTCTGTATTATGCTTATTACTTCCTAGAGAAGTAATACAAAATTCATGATTATTGCTATTTTCATACCTATCCCAAGGCCAGTCTCCTGCGCCAATTCCATAAACATGGATTTTGGTATTATCATCTAATACAATATCTGTTGCACTATATTCTGTAGTGTCGACATATTCATCATCTATCCATGTAACAGAAAAAGTATCATTAATTTCATTGTATTTAAATTCTAATTCATCAAATACTTCATGCATTTGTTCTACTACATTTTTTGTAAAGTAGGGTATTACATATCCTTTGAAAGTGAAATTTTTTAAAGAATAACCTTCAAAGCAAAAATTATCATCTTCAACTGCAAAAAATCCTTTTTTAGCTCTTTTTTGTATCATTTTTACAACTCCTTATTTTTAAGAAAAAAGAGGCATTTTGCCTCTTTTTACATTTCCATTTCGTAATTATCTTCATTTTTATAAATTATATTATATTCTTTATACACATTGTCATCATTTTCTATTTCATTGTCAGATTTTGATATACCGATCTTGGATAATGTTTCATTTAAATTAATTAATTCATTATTCATTGGTTCTAATTGTAATAATTTACTTGATGTTATATCTTTAATCATTCCTATAAACTCTTCCTCAGCATAATTGTTTAAATTATTCGTATGATAGTCCGAAATAATATCCTGATATAGCGTATTTATATCTTTAATTGGATTATTTTCAACCATTTTACAAATATCTCCTTTTAACTGAATCCCAATGTTATATTTTTTAGATAATGTATTTAGCTGTTCTTCTAATTCAGCTACAGTGTCATTATTTTTATTGATTTCATTTAAATTGTCTGCAAGTCTTTCTCTGTCTTTATTTTTTTCCTCCCATCGCCAAAAATAATACCTTTTTTGCTGAAGTATTTCATTTTCCTGTTTTAATAATGTATTTTCAATATCTAACTCTTTTCTACAGTTATTTATCTCACTTATCTTATTATTAATAAATTCGAGATGATTATCAGTATCTAACTGTTCAAGACAATTCCACCACAATGTAGAAATCGCTTTCCTTAAAGGAAAATCATCAGATAAATAAGTATCGTATTTTTCTAATAAAATGTATCTGTTATGTATATCCCGTATTATGTTATCCTGATTAGATTCTAATTGATATAAAATATCAATTCTTTCTTGTAACTGTTCTATTTCTTCATTCAGTACATTTTTTGTATCAGGAATCTGCAACCACGCTTTTTCAAGTTCATAATTGCATTTTTCTCTCACCTTATCAGGCAAGTTTTCCCAGATAGCCATGAATTGAAGTGATTTAGATAATCTCCATTCATCGACATCTTCACCTCCATATTGCCCATACTGATATTGATCGCATGCATCAAAATGTCTATGAAATGCACTATTTTCAACACAATTGACTATTGCCTCTCTTACTTTAATATTTTGTAACTGTTCATTTGATATTTGATTTAAAATATGATTAGGAATATTCATATCTGTACTTAAATGCATAATTATTTCTTCGATTGAAAGATTGTCATTACGTGACAATTCATTCACATAGTTGGATATTTTATTCTCGCTGTTATATTTATCGTTTAAAAATAAATATAATTTATCTTCCAAATCATCATATTTATTAATCAACTTTAAATTATGAAAACTTATATCAGTATATGGTTCAGCGAATATATCACCAAATCTGTCACCCCCAGGATAATTAATAATCAAATCAGTTTGATTTGTTAAATGAATAATATCTCGATGATCATAATAAAAATCACTTCTTTCATCAATATTTTCCCAACTGAATTCATTTTCAGGAAATTTAATTTTTATATATGATATTACCTCGTCAATTCTAAGTTGTTTTGTTTCTTTGATAAGATTTTCAATTTTAGTTTTAATTAATTTATTTTCCATATTTTTTCTCCCAGCTATAGTCCTAAATCATAATCATTTTCTGATTTCTCATATCCTACAGTACTTTCATTGGAATATGTAATAGGATTTATATCAATTATAGTAGCTTTTTTATCCAGGTGTTCTTCTATATTTTTTTTCATTAGATTAAAATTTTCTTTTGCTAAATTTCTTTTTTCCTGTGAGGTATTTTGTATATTTTCAACTCCTTCAATAACGATTGCATTTCTGGACATATTCAATGCAGCTACAGCTAAATTACCGCTTCCAGCAAACTGATCAAGAATAACTTCATATGGAAGCGATATATAACTGATTATTTCCTCTAGCAACTCGACTGGTTTTTCAGCCTGATGTACTCTTTTAGTTATACTTTTTGGCTGATAGTTAAACTGCGTAGGAAGCATACTTGATGTTCCGCTCATGTAATGAACAACTAAATTATTTTCCTCTAATAACGCTTTGACCTGAGATGAATCCATTCCTTTTATATCCAGACCATTATTTAATGCAGTTTGAATGTTTTTCTTTGCATTAAGTTTTAATGATCTGGGTTTTCCCTTTGAAAAAATCATAATATCTTCAGTATTTTTTGATTTTCTTCCAGTATTAGCGACAGAATTTCCCTTTATCCATGGTACTTTCGCAAAATATTTCAACCCGCTTTTTTTTGCCATTTGTTTTATTTCGTACAGATACTCATAGTTGATTTCTGATTCCTCGGGTAAAAATTCAACTATAAAAGCACCGTCTTTCAGTACTCGACTTTTCTCTTTAAAATCTTTTTCCTCATATTTAAAAAGTTCATATTCTGCAAAATTCCGATTACCGCCTTTTAACTGCTTAGGCAGTTTATAAGGATGATCAGTGATTATCCCATCAATAGAATTATCTTTTATCATTGATAAATCTCTGCCGTCACCATTAATTAAAAGACATTGATTTGTTGTTCCGTTTATTTGGCTCTCCACCTTATAAACGCCTCGAGAAACTCTTTTGAAGATTCCTCTATCTATGCCTTCATATATTCTCGCCCTAATACTTTCATCATTTACTCTTTTTCCTCTAACTTCTTTTACCAGTTCAGTAGCTTCTTTTATTGTAAAATTGTCCTGTTCATAAAAATAGTTAAACAGATTCATTTGAATTGTTGCTTTTTTCATTGAAGATTCTTCTAAACCCATTGATTCCACCTGCTTTCCTTAATAATTTCTTAAAATTAAAGACAAAAAAGAGGCATTCTGCCTCTTTGCATAATTTTAACTATACTAATTTTAGCATAACCTTTGTTTCAAAAAGGCACAATTTTTTTTCAAAAAAGTGAACATTTTTTGAATATTATTCAACTCTTTTACTTTACATTAAAACAACAGCACATATATTTATCAGCATGTGTATTATTACTACCATCATCAGATTTTCTTTTTTATGATAAATAATATTAGTAGCAACATAGAAAATGAAATAATTAAACATACAGATAAATGCTGTTATATCAAGCTTAATAACTTCGCTTGCACAATGTACAGAAGCAAATAGCAACCCTATGATCAAAGTCTTAATAATCCAGTGTTTTTTTAAACAATCAGTATTTTTAAAAAGCACGTATTTAAAAAATATTTCTTCAATAAATGGCAAAAGTGCAATACTTATAATACCTAGGATAACAGGGCTGTCTATATATATTTTTTTAATTAAATCATTATTGTATGTTGATGCAGTTATCATTGATTCATTAATATGAGTTAGAAAACTATTAACCATTACAAGAGCAAATGAAATAATTGCTAGTTTTAAACTGTTATCCATAACATCCATAGAATCATTCACAAACTTATTTTTAAAATAATCTTTTGAAATAAAAATCATTCCTATAAAAGTTATACATGTGACTGTCAATCGAAGATATACTGATAAATCATCTGGTACAACACTAATTAAAACTGCTCCAATTATAAAGTAAAACAGTATATATATAATTAACGCTTTGCATAAAATACTAAATCCTTTTGTCATTGTATAATTTGTCACCATATAATTTGCTTTCTTTTTTGAAATCATGAACATATCTCCTTTTTGTAATTTTATAATTTAATTTATATATATTTATAATAACTATATAAAAAGCATAGCATATCTGTTTTACAAAAAAGGCACAATTTTTTTTACTATATTTCTCACAAAAAAAGAGGCAAACTGCCTCTTTTTTATGATTTTATCCTTTTTTCATATTCTCTTTCTAATATTTTAATACGAAATAATACCTTTACTAACCAAAATATTGTTAATCTTCCACCTATTTCCTTGTCCAGTATTGCATCATTTACATACATCACTTATTGCATCATATAAAGCATCTATTTCTTTAGGAGCTCCCTTTTTTATTCCTATGGCATAAGTTCCATTTTTGCCACTTTTATTATACCCGTTTTTTATAATTATGCAATCTTATGAGAAAGATATTTGCAAGTGATTTTATTTTTATAATAAATGTAATAAATACGATTTATACAATGTTTTTTTATATTAAATTAATTAAATATTTACATTGAATTGATTTAAGCAAAATTTTTATATTGCTATGATTAAAATGGATAAATAAAAGAGGAGGGAAATTATGAAAAAAACGTTATGTTCTTTATTAGTTGCTAGCTTTTTAGTATCCACTGGTTCTTCAGCTACTTTTGCTATAAATTCCAAATCTTACTGTTCTAACAATCAAATATCTTCTTCGGTTGTTGATTACAATTTAACGGAGTTGCTTGTTAAAGGGAAAGGTAATTATGAATTTTTAGGGGATAATAATAATATTATTCTTTCACAATTCACTGTAGACGGTCAAAAATATCAGATAGAAGAAACTATCGACGAAACCGTTTCTACTGTATTTAGTAATTATTATAAGATTTCTAATGATAAAAAAGAATATATTGGACAAACTCAAACTATAATTTCAAATATTACTAATGACTTAAGTGTTGTAAAAATTTTAGAAAACGGTAATGTTGTTGATTCTCAATTAATAAATTTCAGTGGTAGTAACACTTATTATAATCCTAATCACGATGACATTGTAGATACGGTTATGCCGATGGCAAGTGTAGAGTATAAATGGCATTATCTGTATACAAGTAATGGATCTACAAAAATTATAAAATATACTATAGGAGCCATAATCGAAGTTTTAGCTTATGCAGCAGGTGGTGCTGCAGCGGCCGGCTTGAGTTATATTGCACAAGCAATAATAGATGATAAAATTCCAGATGTATGGTGGACACAAGATGTTTATGCATACAACCAAAGATGTCCAGATTGGCCATCATATCCTGATTGGATTCCAGCAGGTAAATATCGGTATAGAACTAAATATTATTCTAATAGTAGCAAAACAAAATACATTAGCTCTTCAGACTATATAAATGGCTAAAAAATATTTATCATTTTGCTTTACTTTGATTATTTTAAATATTATACCATTCATTTATCAATGGATAGTTAAGGATGTTTTAGAATTTAGGTATATATTTTTTTCGATTGTTGTATTAATAACATTTTTAGCAAGTTATTTATACAACACTTATAAAACTATTAGTAAGAAACATTTATTGGGATTATTTTTTATTTTACTGTTTTTAGTTGTTTTATTATTTGTAAGTCTCGTTTATGGTGGTTTTGATGTATATTATATTTTGTTGATGATGATTGTTATTATAAGTATAATTTTCATTGTTGTTACAAGTGTTGATTATAAATAAATTTTCAATTGATATCAAAAAAAGAGTGTTGTAACACTCTTTTTTTGCGTGACTTTTAATTTTTCCATGACACATATCTTCTACTTAAATTCTTTTAAAAATTCTTCCAGCTCCATTTGTTCGGTTTGATTCATCGGCTCTTGATGTACTTTTGTTTTAACGTCTATGACATCTGCTTTTGACTTCCATTTAAACGTAAATAAAATCGAAGTTATGGAGCGACCAGTTTTTATTTTTTTATAGTCCATATATATATTAGATTTTTCGTTTATCTCTTTTTTTACCCTGGTTAAAACGTTTCTGTTTAGTTCTTTAAATTCAGGATATTTATCAACGCAATCTAGGTATATGCGTAACAATAGTTATATTTAGTAATGCCTCCCAGAGAGTAACAATCTTTTTTTATTTTACAAATATATTAACAATTTATATAAGTGTTGTCAATGGTAATCTTTTAATTGGATAAAATAATCTTATTTAAATTGCTAATCTTTTAACAATAAAACTGTTTTTATTCCTTCTTAAGGCAACGTTATTTACAAACATTCACCATTGCTTTCAATTACTTTTTTATACCATGCAAAAGATTTCTTTTTGAATCTTTGTAAAGTTCCTTTTCCACTGTTATCCTTATCAACATATATAAATCCATATCTTTTATTCATCTCACCAGTAGATACAGAAACAATATCTATAGGTCCCCATGTTGTATATCCTATTACATTCACAAAATCTTCATTTATTGCCTTTTTTATCTGCATTATATGACTACGAAAAAAAGCAATTCTTTCTTCGTCTATAATCTCATTATTGCTATCAATTTTATCATCTAGAGGGATTCCATTTTCAACAATAAACAGTGGCACCTGATAACGATCATATAATTCATTTAAAGCTACTCTAAGTCCTATAGGATCGATTGTTCGATTCCATTGTCCAGTTTGCAAATATTTATTTTTCTTATCAATAACAAATTGATTTTCGTCATAACTTACTACATATGTAAAATAATAACTAAAAGCAATGTAATCTACTTTTCCTTTTTTTAGTATTTCTTGCTCCTCTTTGCTAATAGTAAAATCAACTCCTAGACGCTTTAATTGAGAATAACAAAGGCTTGTATATTCTCCCTTAACCATTACATCTGTATAATAGTAATTTTGAATATTATAAAAACGTTTTGCTAATGCATCATTTGGATGACACGTTTTTGTATAAGCAGGTGTATACTGTATCATACATCCTATCTTAAAATTAGGATTTATACGATGTCCCAAATCCACTACCTTTGCTGATGCGATAAACATATTATGGCTTGCAATAACTTTTACTTTCTTATCATTCTCATCCTCTTTAAATTTTAACCCGGCCTGCAAAAAGGGATCTTTTTTATTCATCGTTTCATTAATTTCATTAAATGTCATCCAATATATAACTTTATCTTTATATCTTTTAAAAACCACATTCGCATATTTTACATAAAAATCAATCAGTTTTGGATTTCTCCAAGAACCATAAGCTTCCACCAAATGTAAAGGTGTCTCAAAATGCGACAATGTAACAATAGGTTGAATATTATATTTTAACAGCTCATCAAACACTTTATCATAAAATTGTAAGCCGCATTCATTAGGAATTTCATCATCTCCATTAGGAAAAATTCTTGCCCAACTAATCGACATTCTTAAGCATTTAAAACCCATTTGTGCAAACAAAGCAATATCCTCTTTGTATCGATGATAAAAATCAATAGCCTCATGGCTTGGATAATATACTCCCTCATGAATCTTTTCATCTACTTGTCTAGGGATTCCTTGCTGTGATCCACGTACAACATCTGCTATAGATAATCCTTTCCCATCTAAATTATATCCCCCTTCGCACTGATTTGCTGCTAATGCACCACCAAATAAAAAACCTTCCTTCATATTCATACCTCATTTTCCTTATTTAAAAGTAACTCCGATTCTGTTTTTTTATTTGAAAGTATAACAAATGGTGCATAACTCAAAAAACCTATAACAAGAACAACTACAGTTAACAAAATAGCTTGCCATTGCCCACTAAACCCTAAAAATTGTTGAATAAACATAGGCATACCTGCTACAGATTCCACATAAGATGATACTAAAAATCCAGAGGTAATTGCATAATATCCGATATTAGCAGTAATAAGCGGTACCAATACAAATGGTATTAAAAATATAGGATTCAGCATAATCGGTAAACCAAAAACCATTGGTTCAGAAATTCCACAAATCAATGGAATCATTGATAATTTTGTAATATCTTTATACTCTTGTCGTTTAGAGAATACTAAAATCGCTAAAGCTAAAGAAATGACAATCCCTGAACCACCTAAATTTGTAAATAAGTGAACATACGCTAAAGTATAAAACTCTTTAGGTACTAACCCAGCAGACACTGCAGCAATATTTGCCGCTAAAGCTGCTGTACGCACAGGCTTCGCAATAACATTCATTGCCATATGTCCATGAATTCCTGTCCACCAAAGGAGTTGTGATAAAACAACAATAATACTAACACCTATTTGAGACCCAATAATTTGATTAAATGGTACTTGTATTACATTATAGATAATTGTATTGATATATAGTCCTGTAGCTCCATAAAGTGTCCCTGCAAAGATACCAAAAACAGTAATTGTAATCCAAGCAGGTATCAAAGAATTAAAACTACGCGCTATCATAGGTGGTACTGAATCTGGTAATTTTATTTTTATTTTTTCAAATCTCATAAGATTAACAAATATTAGATTTGATAAAATAGCAACAAAAAAAGCCAAAAATAAGGCTGATGCACCTAAATTACTTAACAAATTTTCTTGATCTGACACCACTAAAAAACATACTGTAGTAATTAGCGCTGATAATAATTTATTTTGCTTCTCTCCTAATTGATATCCCATTAAAAAAACTAGCCACAAAGCCATACAGGAAATACAAGTAAAATTTACAGTAGAGAATATCTTTGAATAATTCTCTAACCACGCTAAACCTTCAAACTGTGCTAAACCAGTTTTAGTACAAACAAAAATATTAAACAACAATGCAAACGAACCTACAATAATAACTGGCATCATTATAGAAAATGAATCACGAATTGCGCAAATATACTTGTTTCTATTCATATAATTTGTAATTGGCATTAAAACTTTTTCTAAAATAGTCGTAAATTTTTCTAACATAACTCATAACCTTCCCTTTCCATCTCTATTTTTAAAAAATTTCATTTTAGTACTACTTAAAAAAACCTCCTTCCATGACACATTATTTCATAAATAAAGAGGTTTTATTATTAGTTACAGTTAAATTTTAACAGTGTTCATGCATTTGCCATTTTTTTTGAACAAAAACATTAACACTGTTCATTTTTCTCACCTAAATCACTTAAAATGGGATTTGTTGAATGCCTGTTACCTTCCAATTTTTGAGTAACAGCTATTTTATATTCAAAATTCTTTTTATAATTCATTGAAAAATAAGCTGAGTAGAGTATATCAAGTATAAAACTGATAGAAAGATTGCTATTAAAGTTAGCAATATTATGTTTTAAATTTTCTCTAGTTGATATGTGAAGACAGACATTAGCCATACGACTTAGTGTATTTTCACCATAGGATGTCATGGCTATAATAGGGATACAGCGTTGTACACATACTTCAGCCATTTGAATGATACTAATTGTTTCTCCAGAATAAGAAATAAAAATAGCACAATCTTGCTTTTTAATACAATATACATCATATCTTTGATAATTTGTATTACTAACAATATACACATTCTTTCCTATTTTCATTAATTTTTCTTTAAATGATTCTGCTATGTTTAAAGCAGTTCCTTTAGAGTATATATGAATATTTTCTGATTGCATGAGAATTTGAATAGCTTTTTGAAATAAATCATGATGCAGTAATGATAGTGTATCATCTATCGTCTCTTTATAAAGTATTCCTAATTTATTTGCCACCCTATATATAGAGTCTCCATCTTTAAAAGGTACATTAGGGTTTATCATTCCATATTGCCTATTTAAGTATTCTAACTCCTCTAAATATGTATCTTTAAAATTTTGAAAACCAGATTTTCCTACCTTTTTACATAAATTTAAAACAGTAGCAGGCGAATTATATGTTTCTTTAGCTATTCGTCTTGCTGAATACTCTTTTATATTTTCTCCTAAATAAATTATGTAATCAGAAATAATTTCCTCACTCTTAGAAAAGTTTTCTTTCTTTGTTAACAAATCTACTAATAACATATGTATCAATCACATCCTTCTATTTATATTATACTAATTATATTATAATAAACAAAAGAATATTCATATAGATAGCCATTATTATATATACTTTTGTACACCAAATTCTTTATTTTTTCTATACGTACTATCATTATTCTCTGTATTACTAAAAAGTACAGAGCAATGTAAACAGTGTCGAGCATTTTTCTAATGCTATCTGTGAATGCTTTATTGAAACATGATGTCTCAAAGGAATAATATCACTATAGTCATGTATATCTCTTACGCTTTATGTCCCCCAATAGTATTGTTTCTGTCTTTGCCAGTTGCTCCCTCTACTAAATTCATACCTTTTAATACAGCATTTTTCCCATATTTCTGCTTCAGTTTCAAAGTTGCCTCCTGAAGTCTTTTTTCCTTTTCTAAATCTTTTTCAAGCTTTACTTCTTCTTTTTTTAACTGCTCGTGATCAGTAAACAGATCCATTTGCTGTATTGTCGATTTTGTTTTAATACTGCTTTCATCAGTAATATGATTAGCAGACAATGCAAAACGTCTTATTGTTAATTTTTTATTAACACTGCTGTCATACCAGTTTAAAACTTTTTGTGTAATCAGCTTTGCTGATGATGCATATCTGCCTATATTGACAGTGCCATGAGCATGTTTTGGAATCTTTCGTCCATATCTGTCATCCTTTATTTCGCCAATATAGTCAGTTTTGATGTTTTCTTTATCATAGCCAACACTTATAGTAATCTGATCTGTTACTAGATTTTTTGCCACAAGATCGAGACACAACGAGTCAATCATTTCTTTAAGGACTATTCTTCCTTCATCAAAAGTATACGGTCTGCTTAAAACCTGTCCGCTTCCCAGACTGCTGCTTTCAGGTTTATATGCCTTGATGTGTTTCATTGTACAAGGTTCGTATCCCCATGCATGATCAATCAGCAGTTCAGCATTGACTCCGAACATATCATAAAGAAGATCTTCATTGTAATATTTGTCTTCACTGCCTACAGAACATTTGGCAATATCACCCATGGTATACAATCCTGCTTCATTAAGCTTTTTTGCATATCCTTTACCAACTCTCCAGAAATCTGTAATCGGCTGATGATGCCATAAGTATTTCCGATATCTCATTTCATCTAAACAGGCAATCCGCACTCCGTCTTCGTCTGCTTTAACATGCTTGGCAACAATATCCATCGCTACTTTTGCAAGATATAGATTTGTTCCTATTCCCGCTGTTGCTGTTATTCCAGTTGTCTTATAAATATCCTGAATAATCATTTTTGCAAATTCCCTTGGAGATTTATTAACAGTCTTAAGATAGCTCGTTGCATCAATAAAAACCTCATCAATTGAATA
>OCAE01000118.1_pt1 | contig 77287 bp, 79 predicted proteins | sample 1495581 | NCBI WGS metagenome assembly OCAE01 (sample SAMEA2580278, study PRJEB22360) | human gut metagenome | biome: human gut; feature: human-associated habitat; material: faeces | place: Denmark | collected 2008/2010 | reverse complement strand
ACCTTCAACCGGGGACGGAAGACTCAGCCATCCCCCTCACCACACCGGACATGGTCCGTTCCGGACGCGTCCTCCCAACCTCAGTTAAATCTCCAATTTGCTTTAGCAGCCGCCCGTCTGCACTATTACAATTATATAGCATTATTTGTAAGATTTGAAGCACAATATTTATAGAAATTTATTTTATATCAGTATATAATGGGTATAAAGAGGAGTGCGTCTGTTAATGTCCGCAGGGCATAACAGCAGGGCAGCCGGCAGAGCAGACTATGAACTGCTGTCAAGCGTTGAAGTTGGGAGGATACGCCGATGAAGAAGGTTACATTTGAGAAGTACCATTGTATGGGGAATGATTATCTTGTATATGATCCGAATAAGAATGAGATGGAGCTGAATGAGGAGAATATCAGGCTGATCTGCGACAGAAATTTTGGAGTTGGCTCGGACGGGATTCTCGCGGGGCCATATCTGGATCAGGAGAAAATGTATGTTAAAATTTTAAATCCGGACGGCAGCGAGGTACCTAAGAGCGGAAACGGAATGGGTATTTTTGCAAAATATCTGAAGGATGCCGGGTATGTACAGAAGACCAGTGTTTCCTGGATGACGATAAGCGGCGAGGAGAATGTCTTTTACCTCAATGAGGAGGGAACAAGGGTTAAGATATCCATGGGGAGGCCTTCTTTCTGGAGTGATGAGATTCCGGTGACAGGGGAGCGCCGTGAGATGGTGAACCAGACCATGATGTTCGGGAAGATACCGTATGTAACCACCTGTCTTTCCCTGGGAAATCCACACTGCGTTATCTGGATGAGCGAGATATCCAAGGATCAGGTATGCAGAATCGGTGAACATTCGGAAAATGCCGATTACTTTCCGGAGAAGGTGAACACGCAGCTTTTGAATGTGCTGGACAGAACAAATATACAGATTGAGATATATGAAAGAGGCGCAGGATATACGCTGGCCTCAGGAAGCTGCGCCTGCGCGGCGGCCTGTGCAGCCCTAAGGCTGGGGCTTGCGGACAATAACATGTATGTACATATGCCTGGCGGAATCCTTGAGGTGGAGATTAAAGAGGACGGTACGGTCTATATGGTGGGCGAGGTCGGCCATGTGGGAACCATCACCCTGGGAAATGAAATGACGGAAAAACTGCGCGCCATGCAGGTAAAAAAATAATTGACAGAAAAAAAACAGACTGCTATAGTTTAAGCAGGTCGGGGAGCTGAACCGGTGCCGGTACGGCTCCCTTTGGCGTTGAAGGCGGTGACCTGTGCGCGGAGCGTGCAGGCTGTCGTTTCGCTTAAGGAGATATGGATATGGAAAAAGAGAGAAGAAACGGATGTTTTTCAGAGGAAGAAGTGGATCTGTTAAAACTGCAGTTTACAGATTTATTTGGCCAGCTCAAGATGGTGGAGATGACCGGAGGGCAGGCAGAGAAGGCAATAAAAGAGGGCTATGCAATCAACCGTTATGCTCTGGGAGGCCTTAGATGCGAAGGAGCGGCACCCGATTCTGAAACTTTAAAGGACAGGGCCGGGAATATGGAGCTTTACTTAAAGCCCGACATGACAACATATCAGATCCTGCCGTGGGATTCAGGACAGGAAAACGTGGCCGGAGTCATCTGCGATGTCATGGATCCTGACGGAAACCCGTCGTGGGCGGATACCAGGGGACTTCTGAAGGAGACGGTGAGCCGGCTTGAAAAGCTGGGGCTGCAGATTTATTTTGATTTTCAGTGCGAATTTTACCTATTCCACTCGGACGATGAGGGAAGGCCGACAACGATTACGCATGAGGTGGCCGGCTATTACGATGCAGGCCCCATTGATCTTGCGGAGAGCGTTCGCCGCGATATCATGCTGAGCCTGGCGGAGGCGGGGATGGAGGCGGAAAGCAGCCACCACGGCCTTACACCGGGTCAGCACGGCTTCCTGATTCCGGCAAGGTGCGGGACAGAGGCGGCAGATTACCTCCAGACATTTAAAACGGCGGTTAAAAGAATCGCAAAACGTCACGGCCTTCATGCTACCTTCCTGCCAAAACCGGACAGGGACAGCGATGGTTCCGGCCTGCATGTCGGAATCACCCTCAGGGATAAGGAAGGCAGGACAGCCCGGGAGGCGGCCGGATATTTCAGGGCCGGTATATTAAAACATTTATGGGATATGATGATCTTTACCAACCCATTGATTAATTCATATAAGCGTCTGGCAGCGGGAAAGAGAGGCATTTTCCAGCCGGAGTTCCCGGCAGCGGCATGGGAAGACGGAACCGACAAGGTGGTCCGCTTTTCAGAGGATAAGGAAGGCAACTGCCGCATTACGGCGCTCTATCCGGATCCGGCTGCCAATCCCTATCTCGCATTGGCTGCTATTACGGCGGCGGGAATCGACGGAATCGTACAAAAGCTTCAGACGGAGGCCCGCGATGGAAAGACGGAATTTCCGGAGACTCTGGGAGTCGTCCTGAGAGAGCTTGACAATAATACATTTGCAAAATCTTCATTCGGGGAAAAGCTTTGCAGGATGTATAAAGAAGGCAAGCAGGAGGAATGGGACCGCTTCTGTTCCCATGTGACCGACTGGGAGATGAAAGAATATCTTTACCGCTGTTAACAGGGGCACGGGGGTGGCATGAAACAGTGAGGTGAAACTGTGTGATCAATATCATAGTGGCATTTTCCAGACCGGAAGATGGAAGGAATATTAAAAACATATTAATAAAGAATGGACTTCAAGTGACGGCGTCCTGCACTTCCGGTTCTCAGGTTTTGGCTCACGCGGACGATTTGAGAAGCGGAATTGTGGTCGGCGGTTTCCGGTTTGGCGATATGACCTGCCGTCAGCTTTACCGTCAGCTTCCGTCCGGGTTCGATATGCTCCTGATTGCATCGCCGGCAAAATGGAGCGGTGAAAATATGGGGGAGATTGTATGTCTCCCGGCCCCGTTTAAGGTATGTGACCTGATTTCCAGCGTGCGCATGATTGAACGGATGCAGTCGGAGAAACGCAGACAGAGAAAAAGCCGGCCGCAGGAAAGAAGCGAGGAAGACACAAAGGTCATTGCCCAGGCTAAAGCCGTCCTGATCAGCCGAAACAGCATGACGGAACCGGACGCCCACAGGTATTTGCAGAAGTGCAGCATGGACAGCGGCACCGGGATTGCGGAGGCGGCAAGGATGGTATTAAGTCTGTATCAATGACCCAGGGAGGAAAAGATGAAATTTACGAAAATGCAGGGAATTGGCAATGATTACGTATATGTGAACTGTTTTGAGGAAAAGGTGGAGGATCCGTGCAGCATGGCGATTGCCGTCAGCGACCGCCACTTTGGGATTGGCTCAGACGGCCTGATTCTTATCAAACCGTCTGAAGTGGCCGACTGTCAGATGGATATGTATAATCTGGACGGCACCAGAGGCGCAATGTGCGGCAACGGAGTGCGCTGCGTGGGAAAATATGCCTATGATCACAAAATAGTGGATAAGCCCCGTATCAGCGTGGAGACGGCATCCGGGATTAAATATCTTGATATGAAGGTGGAGAATGGGAAAGTCACGGCTGTCACCGTGGATATGGGAAAACCGGTTCAGACTTCGGAACTGTTCGAAGAGTTGGAGATAAAGGGAAAGAGCTATCGGTTTATCGGGATATCCATGGGGAATCCGCATGCGGTAGTGTTTGAAGATGAATTTGAGGAGCCCATCGAGACGCTTGACCTGGAGAAGATTGGTCCCGACTTTGAGAACCATGAGAGATTCCCGGACAGAACCAATACGGAATTTATCAGAGTAATTGACCGCGGGCATGTCAAGATGCGCGTGTGGGAGCGCGGTTCAGGTGAAACCATGGCCTGCGGGACAGGCGCCTGTGCCGTTGCAGTGGCAGCCATACTGGCCGGCTGTACGGACGATACAGTGGAGGTGGAGCTGCTGGGAGGCACGCTCACGATTGCCTGGGACCGCGAGAAAGATACCGTCTATATGACAGGGCCTGCGGTTGAAGTCTTCCACGGTGAATATCAGTAACAGTTCAGACGGTATGAACTGTTACCAACATCGGCAGGAGCAGTAACCTTTTAACTCTTTTCACATACTTTAATAGTACAAAGGTATGTGAGAGGAGTTTTTCTTTTGGATATAAGACAGAGAGTGGTTATAGATGCAGGCCATGGCGGCGAATACGATCCGGGAGCTGTTTTCGAAGGAAGACAGGAAAAGGACGACAATCTGCGGCTGGCGCTGGCTGTTGGTGATATATTGGAAAACAACGGAGTGGAAGTGATTTTTACAAGGGTTACGGATGTATATGATACGCCCTATGAAAAGGCGGATATGGCCAATGAGGCCGAGGCCGACTTCTTTGTTTCCATTCACCGCAATGCTGCCGCAGAACCCGGCACCGGCTCAGGGACAATGACGCTGGTGTATAAAGAAGAAGGACTTGCAGCTGAGCTGGCGCAGTCCATCAACAGGGAACTTGCCAGAACCGGCTTTACGGATCTGGGAACATTTGAAAGGCCGGGACTGGTCGTGCTTCGCAAAACCCAGATGCCGGCAGCGCTTGTTGAGGCCGGATTTATTGATAATCCTGAGGACAATGCCAAATTTGACGCACAGTTTGAGGAAATAGCCGGAGCTATCGCAACCGGGATACTGGATGTTGTAAAACAGCAGGAAGAGAACTATTATTACATGATCCAGACAGGAGCCTACCGTATCCGTTCTCTGGCTGAACAGCAGCTTGAGGAATTGAAATCAGAAGGATTTCCGGCATATCTGGTATTGGAAGACGGGTTATATAAGGTCAGGGTCGGAGCGTTTAAAGAGATGGATAATGCGGTGAAAATGGAACAGGAGCTGCGAAGAAACGGCTTTTCCACAGTTCTGGTCCACGGCCCGGCTGTTTACTGATAACATGCAGGGAAAGACTGCCGCTGGGAAAAGGGAACCGGTTCCGGCTTTGGAACCCTTTCCCTTCTTTTTATCTAATAGACAGAGCAGTGTAACAGTAACACAGCTTATGCTGTCTGAATTGTTACTGATAAATGGAATTGAACCCGACCGGAAGGTATAGTATGATAAGTGTAAATGAAGAACGCGGTAAAGAGGGAGGAGAAACAGGATGGATGTACATAAAATAGCGGTGATTCCGGGAGATGGGGTCGGCCCGGAAGTGATTCGGGAAGGCGTGAGCGTTTTGGAGGAGGCAGCCCGGCTGGACGGAGGTTTCCGGTTTGAATTTACCTGGTTTCCCTGGGGATGCAGGTATTACCTGAAACATGGCAGAATGATGGAGGAGGACGGGATCAGCCGCTTAGAGAAATTTGACGCGATTTATCTTGGTGCGGTAGGCTATCCCGGCGTGCCGGATCATATTTCCCTGTGGGATTTGCTGCTGACAATCAGGAAAAGCTTTGACCAGTACGTGAATCTGAGGCCGATCACGCTTCTGAAGGGGGCACCCTGCCCGTTAAAAGACGTACGGCGGGAAGACATAGACATGCTCTTTGTCAGGGAAAACAGCGAGGGGGAGTATGCGGGAAGCGGAAGCTGGCTGTTTAAAGGAAAGCCCAACGAAGTGGTGATACAGGACGGTGTTTTCTCAAGGACAGGCTGTGAGAGAATCATCCGGTATGCGTTTGAGCTGGCAAGGAAGAGGAAGAAAAGCCTGACCAGTATCAGCAAGGCAAATGCGCTGAATTACTCTATGGTATTCTGGGATCAGATATTTGAGGAGGTCTCCAGAGAATACCCGGATGTGGAAACCCACTCCTATCTGGTTGACGCCGCAAGCATGCTGATGGTGAAAGACCCACGGCGGTTTGAGATAGTGGTGACCTCCAATCTGTTCGGCGATATTCTGACGGATTTGGGAGCGGCGATTGCAGGCGGAATGGGGCTTGCCGCCGGTGCGAACCTGAATCCGGAAAGGATATATCCATCGATGTTTGAGCCGATTCACGGTTCTGCCCCGGATATCGCCGGGCAGGGGAAGGCCAACCCTCTTGCGGCCATCTGGTCGGCCAGCCAGATGTTGGATTTCTTCGGCCATGAGGAAATGGGAAGCAGGGTCCTGTCCGCAATCGAGGCTGTCTTAGAGGAGGGCAGTGTCCTGACGCCCGACCTCGGCGGCACGGCTACAACAAGCCAGACGGCGGACCGTGTTATTGCGAAGCTTTGCGGATAGCAGAATTAGGAATATTATGGAAAATAAATAGAAAACAATGGGATAGTGTGTTATAATGTAGATACAATAAAGGTCGATCAATGTGAAGGGGAGGCGTTATTATGGCAGGGAAAAAAGTAGTTATCACCATTGGAAGACAATATGGCAGCGGCGGAGCCGACACCGGCAGAAGGCTGGCAGAAGAACTGGGACTTGGTTTTTACGACAAGAATATCCTGAGGATGAATTCAGATGAAAGCGGAATCAAGGAAAGCTATTTTCACCTGGCAGACGAGAAGGCGGGAAATAAGCTGCTGTATAAGATTATCAGCAGTCTGACACCGGAAAAAGGCGCTCCCTCCTTTGGTTCGGATCTGATCTCCGCCGACAACCTGTTCCGGTTCCAGTCGGAGGTAATCCGGAAACTGGCGGCGGAAGAATCCTGCGTCATCATCGGAAGGTGCGCCAACTATGTCCTGGACGGAATGGAGGGACTGCTCCGCGTCTATTTGTATGCAGACATCGAAGTGAGGGAGGCAAGAATCAGGGAAAAGGATCTTTACGATGAGAAAGAGGTATTGAAGAATATCAAGAGGATAGACAGGGAACGCCGCGATTATCACAGATATTACACGGGACGTGACTGGCAGGAGCTGGACAATTATGACCTGGTAATCAACACCACTCATATTGGCGTGGATGGGTCCGTAGCTGTAATCAAGAATTATCTGACCGTGATGGGATATGATTTGGAGAAAGATTTTCATTGATGAAAAGGGGCGGTAATTTCAACTGATGTGGTATATGATTTTCATCGGTAATATCAGCCGGCCGCATAATTAATGATACCAAAAAAATCGCTGAAGTCTCACGAACTCAGCGATTTTTCTTTTGGGGAGGTTTTTTACAGCCCTTTTTTAACGGCCTGCCGTCAGGCAGATTAAAAATGAATTTCTTCAGGAAAGGCTTCCCTGCGCAGAATCCCCCACATTTTATCGATATAGGAAAGTGTATAAAAGTTTTCATAGTAGTGATAATAGAAAGCTCCTTTGAGCGTCATCCGGTATTCTCCGTTCTCCTCGGTGGCAAAGCCCAGCTTTTTAGCAAGCCAAAGCTCGGGGCCGTATGCTTTTTTGAGAGGCGTGTTGAAAAACACTTCAAAGTCTTTTGAATTTACTCTGGTACTGTAGGCGGTCCAGAATAAGTAATACACCATACGCTGTCTTTCGGAAAAACGCAGAGTCAGAGAAGTGGGAAGTTTCCCCTCCTCAATCCTTTTTTGATATTCCGCCACAGAAAAGGTGTTGATTTTAAACTGGTCCTTTAAAAGCGTTGTGGCAGAGCAGCCAAAACCAAGGAAATTATCTCTTGTCATGGATGAATATCCGGCGGTGCCGGAATTGGAGAAGGTCCAGATGGAATCGCGTCGGTATCCCATCTCTTTACAGTAGAGGGTGATTTCATCCAGAAGTTTTCTCTTTTCCTTCTTTTTCAGCGGCTTTATCCGGCTGTCCGTGAAGGTGAAGTCAATCAATGGATAGATTGCGATATGGTTGGCTCCGTTAGCAAAGGCAGTTTCAATATCGTTTTTCAAATCTTCTGATGTCTGACCGGGCAGTGCAAATATAAAGTCCATTGAGACCGTTTCAAAGGAAAAATTCGACAAAGCCTCAGCCATGCGCTTACAATCGAACGCGCGGCGGCCCAGGATATTTAAATATTTGTCCTGAAATGACTGGATTCCGATGCTGATTTTAGTGATGCCGGCTTCTTTCAAAAGCCGGAGCGTCTCATTGGTCACATTGTCCGGATGCAGTTCGAGGCCGATGCCTTCAGTAATGATAAAATGCTCCTGCAAAGCATCAATGATTTCTTTCAGACGGGGGGCCGCAAGTGCAGGCGTTCCGCCGCCAAAATAGAGGCTGGTGACCGGCTTCTTCTCCTTTTGGCGTCCTGCGCTCAGGTGGATTTCTTTAATTAAAGCGTCGATGTAGAGGCTGCATTTTTCCGCCGAATACAGCTCCTTGCAGTAAGGGCAGAAGGAACAAAGCTGGCTGCAAAACGGCAGATGAACGTAAAGTCCAAGTCCCGTGCATTCCACGTAATTCAACCGGGAATCATATTCATTTTTAAAGGTAAACGGACGGAGCGTCCTGGTGAACCACATCCGTGTGAGAGTAGTGACAAATCCCATAAATCCTCCTGGCGCTGACTCTTACATGCATTTTGTCTGATGTCTTATAAAAAATATTGCTTTGTACACCGCATTCATTATATGTATTTGAGATAGGTACAGAGAAGTTCGGCTATGATCTTTATGTTTCCGCTGAACAGCAGGGTATATTCCGCTACGAAAAAATAGCCGCATTGTTCACACAGGCCCGGACTGTGGATGCATCTGCCGCAGGTGCTGATTTCCCCGTCTTCCATTACAATACATTGATGGCAGGGCGTTGGAAAGCTGTTGTTTATGATATACGGAAATGCGCTAAGCAAGTTGAAAACAGGAGCTCCCTGCTTTTTCATCAGGGCAATGGCATCACAGCAGCCGGCTTTTTCTTCCCTGGAAAGGGCAAGCTCTGCGGTATCGGGATAAGGGGTGTGGAAATTAAAAGAAACGGCCCGCACGTTATCAGTGTCTCTGGCTTTGATACATACGTCACGGACCGTATGCCTGTTAATCCGGTTTATTGCCATATAGAAGCAGATATTATCGGAGGAGGCATTTCTTATATTTTCCATAATCCGATCACAGGTGTCTCCACGGATCTCATTGTGCTTTTCTTTATCCCCATCAAGACTCAGCAGGATAAGATCCGCCTCAGGCAAATCCAGGGGAAAGGTTCCGTTCGTCACCGTATTTACAATGAGGAAACCCATCTCCCTGGCCTCTCTGACCAGATCACGGAGCGTTTTATCACCATCATTCCATAGGAAGGTCTCACCTCCGCAAAAAAACAGGATTCGGATGCCCATACCGTACAGCTTTTCCATCTCGGCCCTGATTTGGCGGTAGGGATGGAGGACGGCGGTAATATTATTTACAGAGCAGTGCTTACAGGAAAGATTGCATTTATCTGTCAAAATAATAGTTCCGAGAATCGGATTTTTCTGCCTCAAAAGAATTGTTTTAATACTGAAACAGGCCAGGTGGAAAAATGACGATAATTTCATAGGGCGGCCGCCTTTCGCTGTTAATTGTTAAGCTGCTCTCACCAATCCAGTTCGACCGGAGTGTATTCATGGTGAATGGCAGGAAGGATCCTGCCGATTAAATCGTCTTTTTTAATCTTCAGGCTGGAGGTATTGATGCAGGGATGGCAGCCGATATATTCATCTTTCAGGATATCTTCGTCAATGACAAGGCGGACATGGTTTTCCGGATCATTCATCAGGCCGAGGACGCTGACAGAACCCGGGGTGATATCGAGATACTCCTCCATATGTGCGGCATCGGCAAAGGAAAGACGGGAACATCCCATTTTCTTGGAAAATACTGCGGTGCGGAATTTCTTGTCACCGGGCATCATCAGAAGGTAAAAGCTGGTTTTCTGGGCATTGCAGAGAAACAGGTTCTTGCAGATGCGGATGTCCAGAAGCCGTTCCACCTCATGGCAGCTTTCGATTGTCTCCGTCGGGTCGTGATCAATCCTGGTATAGGAAAGCCCCAGTGAATCGAGGAGAGTATAAACACGCTGTTCTTTGGGCAGACGGAGAGTGAAATTATCCGGTCGGCCGGTGTACAGTGTCTGATCAATATAGATTTCGTTCGGTGAAACAGCCTGATGGGCTGCGGCTGATGGATTCATATTCTTACTCCTTTTAGTCTGCTGACGTTTTCTATTGTTTGTATGGTTATACCGTAACTTAAATTCAGTATTTGTAATATATCCGGTAACGGGTCCACTTGTAATTAGCGCTGAATCGTGGAAAAACGGATATGTTCTCCTATTATACCAAGCCACGGCGAAAAAGCAATATTTTAATCAATGTTTGTATTGATTTGACAGGGCATATCGACTATAATAACGAAGTTTGGGATATTTCGATAGATTGATAGCAGATATATAAGATTTAACTGAGGTAGTAATTCGAAAATCAATAGAAGAAGCTATTATAAAATCAATATAAAATAAGGATAGATAGGGCAAAACCATGAGACATCAGACTGATATAGATAAAATGAATACGAACAGGAACCTGTTTTTTATGTCACTGCCAATATTCGTTGAGCTGCTTTTACAGCTTTTGGTAGGAAATATTGACCAGATGATGGTCAGCCGTGTTTCCCAGCAGTCGGTGGCATCCATTGTTAATGCGAACCAGATTATGAATCTGGTGATTATTGTACTCAGCATGGCATCTACGGCAGCTACGGTAATTTTATCACAATACCTTGGGGCGGAGGATAAGGCAAATTCGTCCAGAACCTGTATGGTGTCGATTCTGATGATCACGGTGGTAAGCCTGCTGTCCACACTTCTGGTATTTGCAGGTTACAAGCCGCTTTACAAAGCACTTCGTGTGCCGGAGGAAATATTTGATGAAGCTTCGCTGTATTTGCTTATCGTCGGGGCATGTATCACAGTGCAGGGACTTTACCTAATCTTCTCCGCGATTATCAGGGCGTTTGCGATGATGAAGGAAGTCATGATAGTTTCCATTGTTATGAATGTTATGAATATTATTGGAAACGCAATTTTAATCAACGGCTGGTTCGGCATGCCGAGGCTTGGGGCAGTAGGTGCGGCTATTTCTACGGATATCAGTAAGCTGGTGGGACTGGGGCTGATGATCCTGCTGTTTGTGAAGCGTACTAACGTGAAGCTGGGACTGCGGTTTTTAAAGCCGTTTCCGGTTCAGATTATGAAAAAACTCTGCCTTCTGGCGGTTCCCTCCGGTGTGGAGAGTTTCTCTTATAATATGTCACAGATGTGCATTTTGGGAATTGTCAATTCCTTCGGCACGATGGTGACGGTCACAAAGGGGTATTGCAGTATATTCGCTAATCTGGCCTATGTTTATGCGATGGCGATTGCTTCGGCAACCCAGATTGTATTGGGATATCTGATAGGGGCGAAGAAAATTGATTTAATCCAGAAAAGAGTGAATGCGACGCAGAAGGTGGCTCTGGCGGCCTGTGTGGGCCTGGCGGTTCTGCTGTTCTTGGGCAGCAATTATATCTTTCTGATATTCACGGATGATCCGGAGATCATTGCACTGGGGCGTAGGATTCTGTTTATTGAAATTTTTCTGGAAATAGGACGAGCCGTCAATATAGTAATGACGAAATGTCTGATCGCCGTCGGAGATGCGGTCACACCGACAGTAGTCGGCGTAAGTTTTCAATGGGGAGTTGCCTTTGTCGGGGCATGGGTATTCGGAATCATATTTGACTGGGGCCTGGAGGGCGTCTGGGTGGCTATGGCAATAGACGAATGTCTCAGAGGATTGATATTTGCCGTGCATTTTAAAAAAGAACGGTGGAAAAAAGTGTTCAGAAGTGTGGATGATTGAGCCGGATAAATTAGCAATTGTGGATGATTGGCTGGGATTTAGATGACGAGTTGTGGAAATGTGGATGAAATGGGCGATAAATGTGGATAACATGAGATACAAGCTTGAATTTTCTGAGAATATGTGGATGTAAATGGAAGAGATTGATAAGGGAGGCTGGGATGGAGAAAAGTGGGAATGGTTTTGGGAAGTATGAGGCGGAAAAGAGGAAGAGCGGAGTGAATACGAGAAAAGGCAGGGCGGAAATAGGGAAGAGCCGCGTTGATAAGGGGAATGGGGCGGATACGAGAAAGAGCGGTGTGAATATGGGGAAGAACGGAGCGAATACGAGGAAGAGTGGGACAGGCATAGGGAGCCTTGGAGCGGATAAGAAGCGTGGAGCCGATAAATGGGAAAATGGAACAGATAAGAGGAAGGGCAGAGCAGGCAGCAGTAAAAGCGGAGCGGGGGAGAGTGACTTCTCTCAAAAGCAGGTGAAGGAAGCTTTTCGTGGAAAAAACAGTAAGGATTTTTCCGGCAGAGACCGCTTCGGGAATAAAAGAGCAGACGGAAAGAATGAGGAAAGTGTAAAAAATACCGGGAATGGCAGCAGGAAAAGGAACTCGCCCTGTCCTGTTTATGAACAGTGCGGCGGATGTCAGCTTCTGCACCTTCCTTACAAACAGCAGCTCGCTGAAAAACAGAAGTGGATGGAGGAACTCTTAAAAGGAATCTGTCCGGTGAAGCCAATTATTGGGATGAAGGAGCCTCTGCATTACCGGAATAAGGTACATGCCGTATTTGGGCATGACAGAAAGGGAAATCCGCTCTCCGGCGTTTACAAAGAAGGAACGCATATTCTTGTCCCGGTTGAGAAATGCCTGATTGAGGATGAGAAGGCAGATGAGATTATCGGGACTATCAGAGGAATGCTGAAATCATTCAAGATCCGGACATTTGATGAGGATACAGGATATGGCTTTTTGAGGCATGTTCTTGTCAGACGCGGATTTGCCACGGGGGAAATTATGGTTGTACTGGTGACGGCTTCGCCGGTATTTCCGTCGAAAAATAATTTCGTGAAGGCTCTCAGAGAGAAGCATCCTGAGATTACGACGATTGTTCAGAATATTAACAATAGAAGTACAAGCATGGTGCTGGGCGATAAAGAGCACGTGCTTTATGGCAGAGGCTACATTGAGGATGTGCTGTGCGGACTCCGGTTCAGGATTTCTTCGAAGTCGTTTTACCAGGTGAATTCTGCGCAGACGGAGCTTCTCTACAATAAGGCCCTGCAACTGGCTGGACTGACCGGAAAAGAGAAGGTTTTAGATGCATATTGCGGTATCGGTACCATTGGCCTGATTGCAAGCAGGAAGGCCGGAGAGGTGATTGGGGTGGAATTGAACCCCGATGCAGTCCGTGACGCAGTACAGAATGCAAAAATGAATGATGTGAAGAATATCCAGTTCTACTGCAATGACGCCGGACGGTTTATCGTAAATATGGCGGAAAAGGGCGAAAAGGTGGACGTCATTTTGATGGATCCCCCCAGAAGCGGAAGTACGAAGGAATTCATTGACGCGGTCGCCAAGATGGGTCCGGAACGTGTGGTCTATGTCTCCTGCGGGCCGGAAACACTTGTTAGAGATCTTCGGTGGTTTATGGGGAATGGGTACCGGGCTGTGGAGGCTTGGCCGGTGGATATGTTTGGGGGAACTGGGCACGTGGAAACCGTCGTGCTGCTGGAGAGGAAAGCCCAGTAAATCAAAGGGTTTCGGGGATTTGGACAGGATATGTAGGTGTGCTTTTGTGGTTGCTTGGGGTGAAATATGTTTCCGGTTACCGTGGTGGGGTAAGAAAAATGAACATTTTGGCAAAAGGTTAAAATTTTGTTATTTTATTATGGAAAAATTGCCAGGGTCATCTTCTTAAATGGTGCAGGTAGGTAATTAAGGTTCAAACATCAGGAAAGGTGCCATAACTGGATTATACCAGAGTGGGGAAGTTTAACCGTAGCGGGCATATTTACTATTGTAGAAAATTATGATGGCCAAGGCGTTTCCAGATGGTGAAAGAAGATAACACAAAAAGAACACTTTATAAGCCGATAGAAAGGACATAAATTTTGGATACAGATATGAATATTTTTGCTGATTTACTTGCAACTCTCATAGTTAAATATATCGATAAAATTGATTTAGATAGTTTACCAGATCCATTGCCACCAGACCTACCAGAAAAATTAACAGAATAAATTGTAGGTATTATTGGAATAAGAAATAACGGCAAGCGCATAGCATTGTTTTTTGTTGACAGTCGATATCAGCGAAGAGGCATAAGGAAGTTGCTGTTACAGGCGGTGTTTGATCAAAGTATATCGGATGAGATAACTATCAATTCTTCGCCTTATCCTAAAGCAATCTATCATCCTGTCAACATAGAAAAAGGTATAGGAAAAGGGTTTCGCTAAAATGTATACTCACATTAGGGAAGCCCTTGCATTAAATAAGGATTGTAAACTAAAGTGGTTTCTTTTATAATATTTCTAATTGATACATCCTTTACTGGGGATTCTCCCATTATTTCCAAATTCATGATACAATAAAAAATAACTGATAAGAAAGGGGCAATTAATGTATGGCATATAGCTTTTTAACTTTAGCAAAGGATGTGCTGGAAAAAGAAAACATCCCATTATCCGTTGAAGAAATGTGGGATACCGCAAAGAATCTGAGACTTCTTGAGAAGCTATCTTCTTCAGGAAAAACACCAATCCGCACCCTTTCAGCCAGAATCTATGTTGATATAAAAAATAATCCAGACACTATATTTGAACAGGTAAGCAAACGTCCGGCAAAATTCTTCTTAAAAGGAAGAACTGCAGGACTTAAAGAATATGAAGAAAAGCAGAAGCAGGAGAATATATTTCAGAAACATAAATTTGGAGAAAGAGCGTTACATATTTTACTGTCCAGTTTTGTAAATGCCGATGAACATTTCAAATGCTCAACCAAGACCATATATCATGAGGTTTCCAAGCGTGAAAAGAGTGGCAAAAATAAATGGCTGCACCCGGATATTGTCGGTGTACATTTCCCCTTTGAATCCTACACTGAGAATACACTCAAGTTATTTGACATCTTAAAAGTAAACCCATATAAGTTGTATTCTTTTGAGATGAAGATTGATATCAACCTTTCCAATCTCCGGGAATATTACTTCCAGGCTGTATCCAATTCCAGTTGGGCACACGAAGGCTATCTGGTAGCATTACATATCGCAGACGATCCAGAATTGATAGATGAAATGCGGCGGCTGAACAATGCCTTTGGAATCGGCGTCATCCGTCTTGATGCCGAGCATTTCATGCAAAGTGAAATTCTGTTCTCGGCAAAAGAAAAGGAATCCCTTGACTGGGATACTATTAACCGCCTGGTGGACAGTAATCCTGATTTCAAGAAATTCCTTGATGGCTTAATGGAGGACATCAAAATCGGAAAGATAAAAAGCCGATATGATGAAGTCTGCCTGGAAGAAGAGCAGATGTTTCAATATGCGCAAAAGAACGGTATACTCTCTTGAGTATCAGATAATAATCATTCTTAAATATCTATACACCATCATATCCCCACCCCTTATATTAAGGCCGCTGGGGATATTTCTATCTTATCAAAAATTCAAAAAATTCAAAAAAAGTTGTGTGTGAATCATTAAGTTGACGAATAAATGTTCGACTTCCTGGCAATCCTCTCCATATAGAATATTTCAGAGGAGATGAATCATGAATACAGACCAAAGGCTCAAATTCGGAAAGTATGTGGAAAACTTGCGTAAGAGCAGAGGAAAGTCTCTGCGTGAAACCGCCAAGGCTATTAGGGTATCGCCACAGTATTACAGCGAAGTGGAAAAAGGCAGGAGCAGTACATTTACTGCTGAACGGTTGAAGTTGCTGGCCCGCTTCCTGCTGTTAAATGAAGAGGAATCCCATACCCTCTATGACGTTGCCGCCCAGTCCAGGACCTCAAATGATGTAGTAACCCCACAGGATTGTGCGGATTATATGCAAAACAATTCTTATGTGATAGACGCTTTGCGCCTGTCGATGGAAACCGGAGCGGGTGAAAAAGAGTGGCGGATATTGTTAGATGAGTTAAAAGCAAGAAGGGGGTAAGCAGAAATGTACCGGCCAAAGTTGAAAAAGAAGCGAAACGGCATTCCCATCATGAGCAACAGTGAGATTGATGCTCATGCAGAGGAATATCTGAAAGATTATAATCCTTCGGCATTAAAAATCCCCCAGCCAATTGATATGGATGATTTTGCAGAGTTTTATCTGAATCTAACGCTGGACTATGTTTATCTCTCCCATTGCGGCTTTATATTGGGGCGTATGGTACTTCAGGAGGTTGAACGGATATCAGTATATATGCCGATAGAAAAACAAGCAGAGTATTTGTATGCAAGAAGAGGAACCTTACTCATTGATAATACGCTACTTAATGACTGGAAGGAATACCGGCTTCGTTCTACGATAGGACATGAGTGCGGGCACTGGTTGTTCCATTCCGATTATTATACGAATGTCGATAGCAGGAGTTACCACAAATATTTCCCGGGGACAGAATTAGCGGGATGTAAGAAAACCGATATTGAAGGCGGCGAAGAACAGACCGGAAGGCGAAGACTGATTACGGATCATGATTGGCTTGAACATCAGGCAAAATATTTCAGTGCGTCAATTCTAATGCCGAAGACACCTTTTATCGCTGCAGTATCAGATTTGGCAGCAGACACCCGACTGGGTATTTCCAGTATAACGGAATCCATTTCGGAGATTTTTAAGGTATCACCCAGTTCGGCCAATATCCGGTTAGCCCAGTTGGGGCTGAATGAATATGTGGCCAAGAAGCGCAAAATGCAGAAAGAAAGCCCGAATCAGCTATTCACGCAGATACCAGGCACTCTGTGAATGGCAGAGTGCTATTTTTAAAAGAGTAGTGTCAATCACTTAGCTGACAGCAAAATAATCATATTACTACAGTGGTCAACGAACCAAAATGATAGGAAAGGAATTGTATGCAAATGAAAGAAAAAATAAACTGCCCGGTTTGCAGAAAACGGGCATTCGATATCTGTACATCTCCCAAAGGTGAGATTTGGATTGAACTGAAGTGCCCTCATTGCAGAAATATCGTCCAAATTCGCCATAAGGGGTTCAATTCTTCTGAAAGATGTAAACAGGTATCAATAATTAAATAAATACTACTGAGCAACGGATCCGCCTAGGCGAGATACCAAATAGCCGGAGTAAAGCGAAATATCAGCTTACTCCGGCTATTTTTATGCCTATTTTCAGGTTGCTGCTACCGCTTTACTCACCGGTAAAGAAAGGAGCAGCAATGAAAATTAAGTACGAATTTGTCACAGGTGAGAAGCTGGAAATCGAAGTGGAGGATAACATTGGAGAGATTGTGGTTGAAATGGAGGTATTGCAGTCCCGACGGAACCGGGCGGAAACAAGAAGACATAATTCGCTTGAGTCGATGCAGGAGCAGCGGCCAGGGCGTAATCCCCGGCAATTTATCGATGAGAAGGCTGATATCGAACAGTATATTGTGGATTCGGAAGAACGGGAGCGGTTGTATCAGGCTATTGGAAAATTAGAAGAGAAGGATGCTCTGATTGTCCGTAAATACTTTTTTGAGAATATGACGATGTCTGAAATCGGCAGTGAATTGGGCGTTTCGGCTATGGCAGTCTCAAAACGGCTGAAACAAATCCCCAGCAAATTAAAAAAGTTCATGATTTAGTTTAAAAACGGGTTTTCCCATGGCTATAAAGTAGAAACAAAAATTTGAATATGAAAGGAGCTTCTCAATGACAGAGAAAATCAGGATTGTTTTGACAGCAAAAGAGAATCCCCCAAATGCTGCGCTGAAGCAGGAGGGAAAAGAAAGAGCAGCGGCAGTAATCTGCAAAGACACCGCTGCTTCCCCAAAGCAGGAGGTACAGGCGGTATGAAGAAAGTATTTATTTGCAGCCCCTTCAGGGGAGATGTAAAAGGAAATACAGAAAGGACCCGCAGATATTGTCGTAAGGCATATGAAGCCGGCTGTCTTCCGGTTGCGCCGCACCTTCTGTTCCCACAGTTTTTGGATGAAATGAACGAGGCGGAGCGGGCGTCAGGAATTGTTATGGGGCTGGAACTATTACTGGATTGTGATGAGGTATGGGTATACGGAAAAGCAACGGCGGGTATGGAACAGGAAATCCGGTTTGCGGTAGAGCATGGCAGACATGTCTGCTTCAAAAATGGTGAGGAAGGAGATTGAGCTAATGAAGCTGGTAATGATTGTAACTAAACTGACTGGAAACGAAGATAGCGACCGGTCCCGGGCTTCTGAATATTGTCGGTTTGCAGCCCACAGGGGCGTGCTTCCGCTCAGTCCATATCTGAATTTCCATAACCTGTTTGCAGAAAACCAGGGTGGTATGGTAGAGCATTGGCTGACGGCCAGGCTGGCAGAGCAGGCAGATGAGATATGGGTGTTTGGCAATGACGGCGAAGAAAGGAAACAGCGGCGATTAAAGGAAGCCTGCCAGGAGTATGGCAGTAAAGCAAAGTATTTTGATGCAAGAGAAATCGGTGAGGAGCTTTTATTATGTACCATGTTCCCGGAAAAATTGGTTAGAAAACTGGAAGAGATGGAGGTGTGTTCTGATGAGTGATGGTTTGATTAAAATTGCTGATGGATTTTCTATGGTAGCAGAAGGTATCCGGATATTGAATGAAATGGGTATCAACGTTGATGCGGGATTGGCTAAGGTAAAACCAGAGCGGGCAGATAAGACAGAAAAAACCGCCGGAAAAGCAAAGGAAGAGACGACGGAATTAAAGATTGAAGAAATTCGGGCTGTACTTGCCGAAAAATCACAGAGTGGCAAAACCAAAGAAATCCGGGATCTGCTGCAGCAATTTGGTGTAGCCAAGCTGTCGGCGGTGGCAGCGGAGGATTACCCGGAACTGATGAAGAAAGCAAAGGTGTTGTAATGGGAAAACATGCTTTGTTATCGGCATCTTCTTCCTTACGATGGTTAAACTGTACCCCTTCGGCAAGGCTGGAAACACAGTTTACTGATACCGGAAGTATTTATGTCGCAGAAGGAACTGCCGCCCATTCCCTGGCAGAGCATAAGCTGAAGCGGGCATTGAAGCGGCGTTCCCGGCGTCCGGTGTCTGATTACGACTGCGATGAGATGGAGGAATGCACCGATGATTATGTGTCGTTTATCATGGAGCAGGTAGAGGATGCCGGAAGAAAGTGCATCGATCCGGTGGTATTGATTGAGCAGCATCTGGATTTTTCCCGGTATGTGGAAGGCGGCTTTGGTACTGGTGACTGTATCATTGTAGCGGATGGGACTTTATCGGTAATAGATTTCAAATACGGAAAAGGTGTGGCCGTTGAGGCGGAGAGAAATCCGCAGATGATGTTATACGCGCTGGGAGCATTGGAGCTGTTCGACGCCCTCTATGAAATAGAAAAGATACAGATGATTATATATCAGCCCCGTCTGGAATCAGTTAGTACCTGGGAGCTTCCGGTGCTGGAACTGATGGATTGGGTCAAGTCGGAACTGGTCCCCAAGGCTGTATTGGCAGCTAAGGGAGATGGGGAATTCATTTCAGGCAGATGGTGCCGGTTCTGTAAAGCCAGGAATCAGTGTAGAGCCAGGGCGGAGGGATTTTTAAAGCTGGCGCAGATGGAGTTTAGGGCACCGGCACTACTGACCGAAGAAGAGATAGCCGAAGTTTTATCCATGGCAGATGAACTGGCAAAATGGTCAGCCGATGTCTATGCCTATGCTGCCAGTCAGGCAATTACCCATGGGAAGCAATGGAGCGGGTTTAAGCTGGTGGAAGGCCGGAGCAACCGGAAATATTCCAGTGAGGAAGAGGTGGCAAAGGCGGCCGGGGCAGCAGGATACAAGGATATTTACAAACAGAGTCTCATTGGGATTACCGAGATGGAGAAGCTGATGGGAAAGAAAAAATTTAGTGAAATACTAGGAACTCTGGTTTATAAGCCAACCGGAAAGATTACACTGGTACCCGAATCGGACAGACGACCCCCGGTGGAATATGCAACTGCTGAAGCAGATTTTAACAAAGAATGAAGGAGAACATCACAATGAATAACGAAAATGTAAACTTAACCAAAGTAATTGTACCATGCAGGTTTTCTTATCTGCATTGTTGGGAGCCGAATGCGGTTAATGGCAGTGATCCGAAATATTCCGTATCAGCCATCATACCAAAATCCGATACAGAAACGGTTGATAAGATTAAGAAAGCGATTGAGCAGGCGAAGCAAGATGCGGTATCAAAGTGGGGTGGAAAAGTGCCTGGAAACTTAAAGCTGCCATTGCGTGACGGCGACATTGACAGACCAGAAGATGAGGTTTATGAAGACAGCTATTTCTTCAATGCCAACAGCAGGCAGGCCCCGCAGGTGGTAGATAAAAATGTCCAGCCGATTCTTGACCAGACCGAAGTGTATTCCGGCTGCTACGGAAGAATCAGCGTAAACTTCTACGGTTATAACTCAAATGGTAACCGTGGTATCGCCGCCGGACTTGGTAATATCCAGAAGCTCCATGAAGGAGAGCCACTGGGTGGAAAGAGTGATGCAAAGGATGATTTTGAGCCGGTTGGAAACGGAGATGATTTTCTGGGTTAGGAGCAAAATGGCGGTGGGAGACTGCCGCCAGAATGTTTCTATGATAAAAGAAGGGATGGTGCTATGAACCGGATATTGGCAATTGATATAGAAACCTTCTCGGATGTGGATTTAATAAAATGCGGGGTCTACGCTTATGCAGACAGCCCCGCTTTTGAGGTGTTGCTATTTGCTTGGTCTTTTGATGAGGAAGAAATACAGATAGCAGATTTGGCGCAGGGCGGAGAGATTCCTGATGAAGTGGTGGAAGCTATATTGGACAATGGTGTAATTAAAACAGCGTTTAATGCCAATTTTGAACGGGTTTGTCTAGGCAGGTATTTGGAAACCTATCTGCCGCCGGTATCTTGGCATTGCAGTGCCGTCCAGGCCGCCATGCTTGCCTTGCCCAAATCATTAGAGGATGTAGGTGTGGTTCTCGGACTGGATAAACAGAAGATTAAAGAAGGCAAAGAGTTAATTCGGTATTTTTGCCTGCCTTGTAAACCCTCAAAAAGCAATAAGCAGAGGAAGCGGAATCTTCCCTGTGATGCTCCGGAGAAGTGGGAGATGTTTAAGCAATATTGTATCCGGGATGTTGATGTGGAAAAGGCAATTCAAATGAAATTGCACCGGTTCCCCATTCCTGAAGCGGAGCAGGAACTGTACCGACTGGATCAGGAAATTAATGACCGGGGGATCGAGGTTGACCGGGAACTGGTAGAGCAGGCGATTGCTTGCGAGTCGCTTCATAAGGATATCGTTACGCAGAGAGCTTACGAACTGACCGGACTGGAAAACCCCAATTCAGTGGCACAGATAAAATCGTGGCTGGGGAAGAACGGTGTGGAGGTAACCAGTCTGTCTAAAAAGGCAGTAGCTGAACTGATTATGGAAACGGAGGGCGATGTGAAAGAAACGTTACGGATCCGGCTTTTACTGGCGAAAACCTCCGTTAAGAAATACGAAGCAATACAGCGGTCATTGTGCCGGGATGGCAGAGTTCACGGACTTTTGCAGTTTTATGGGGCGAACCGTACCGGACGGTGGGCTGGGCGTCTGGTACAGGTACAAAACCTGCCCCAGAATCATATGGAGGCTCTGGTTTTAGCAAGAGGATTGGTGAAAAAGGGACGGTATGAAGATTTGGAGCTGCTTTATGATTCTACTCCCAATGTTTTGTCTGAACTGATTCGAACAGCCTTTGTACCGAGAACAGGATGCCGCTTTGTTGTGGCCGATTTCTCGGCGATTGAAGCTCGTGTGCTGGCCTGGCATGCCGGGGAAAAATGGCGATTAGAGGTATTTTGCACTCACGGAAAAATATACGAAGCTTCGGCAGCAGCTATGTTTCATGTCCCGGTTGAGGAAGTGGTAAAAGGTTCAGCTCTGCGCCAAAAAGGAAAGATATCGGAATTGGCGCTGGGATACGGTGGTGCGGCCGGAGCACTTATCTCAATGGGGGCATTGGAAATGGGAATCCGGGAAGATGAGCTGTCGGAGCTTGTTTCAACCTGGAGGTCAGCAAATCCTCACATTACACAATTTTGGTGGGATGTAGATGCGGCGGCTATTCAGACGGTGAAAGAAAAGAAACCGGTACGGATTGGCCGGATACGGTTTGAATACCAGAGTGGCATTTTATTTGTAACGCTTCCGTCCGGCAGAAAGCTCTCCTATGTAAAACCCAGGCTGGAACTAAACAAATTTGGCCGGATGGGGCTTGTTTTTGAAGGCATCGGCGAGAACGGAAAGTGGAGCTGCCTGGAAACCTACGGGCCGAAGCTGGCAGAGAATATCGTCCAGGGTACAGCTAGGGATTTACTGGCAGAAGCGATGATCCGGTTAAGGCAGGCCGGTTTTAATATCGTAATGCATGTCCATGATGAAGTGGTGCTGGAGGTGCCGCTTAGATCCTCTTCTGTCACAGAGATTTGCAATATTATGGCAGAACAGCCGGAATGGGCGGAGGGACTGCCGCTGCGGGCAGACGGGTACGAATGTCAATTTTACAAGAAAGATTAGCAGGAGGGAAGGCATGAAGCTGTTTATAGCAACAGGCAATTCTAGGAGAGAAAAGCACTGGAATAATACAGAAATAGACTTAGAAGATTTAAGCAGGCGGCTCACCAATACTGTCCGTACTTCGGAAACGGTGGAGCAGTACCGGAAGCTGTCGAAAGCCAGGCAGGATGAGATTAAGGACGTTGGTGGATTTGTGCTGGGGAAGTTGAAGGGCGGCCGCAGAAAAAAGGATTGTGTTGAATACCGGTCCGGGCTGACGCTGGATATGGATTATGCGGTGGACGGCATTGTAGAACAGATAGAAATGTTCTTTGATTTCCGCTGCCTGATTTATTCTACACATAAACACACCCCAGAGCAGCCGAGACTGCGGCTGGTGATTCCATTATCCAGAAATGTAACACCCGATGAGTATCAGGCCGTGGGCAGGAAGGTGGCAGCGGATATTGGCATGGAGCTATTCGATGACACCACATATGAACCGTCACGGCTGATGTACTGGCCAAGCACTTCGGCTGATGGGGAGTATATATTCCGGGATATTGAAGGGGCATTGCTGGATCCGGATCAGATATTAAACAGGTATCAGGATTGGCGGGATTCGGGTCTGTGGCCGGTCAGCAGCAGGCAGCAGGCAGTTGTCCGGCGGGAGATTCAGAAACAGGCAGATCCGCTTACAAAAGAAGGAGCAATCGGTGCGTTTTGCCGGGCTTATGATATGGAACAGGCTATCACAGACTTTCTGCCGGAGATATACCAGCCAAGCCAGATGCCGGGCCGCTATGATTATCTTCCGGCCGATTCCCAGGCAGGAGTGGTCATTTATGAGGGCAAATTTGCGTATTCCCACCATGCGACAGATCCGGCTTGCGGGATGCTGGTGAATGCATTTGATATGGTCCGTATCCATAAATTTGGTGATCTGGATCAGCGGGCAGATGAAAGCACTGAAACGGCAAAGCTGCCTTCCTTTAAAGCAATGAGCGAGTTTGCAGTGTCGCAGGACCGGGTTAAGGCAGCGTTGGCCAGAGAGCGTGGCGAAGCAGCTAAAAGTGAATTTGCTGTGCCGGAGGAATGGCAGACAGCGTTGGAGCTGGACCGTCAGGGCAGAGTGAAAGATACGCTGGATAATCTGGTGCTGACCATCAGGAATGATGAAAGCCTGCATTCCATCGCATTTAACCTTCACCGGGATGGGATTGATGCAGGTCAGAGTCTGCCCTGGAAACAGATTAAGCCGGGATGGAACGACTCCGACTTTGCGTCCTTAAAGGTGTATCTGAATAAGGGATACGGTGTTTATGCACCGGCAAAAACCAAGGATGCCTTAATCGCTGTTGCATCGGAACGGGCCTATCATCCGGTGAAGGAATATTTGGATAACCTGCCGGGCTGGGATGGAGTCAAGCGGCTTGATACACTTCTCACTGTATATCTGGGAGCGGAGGATTCTGCTTATACCAGGGCGGTCATCCGTAAAACCCTGGCAGCAGCGGTAGCCCGGATTTACCAGCCGGGAGCAAAGTTTGACAGCGTGCTCATTCTGAATGGTCCGCAGGGAATTGGAAAATCCACCTTTTTTGCCCGGCTGGCCGGGGCTTGGTTCTCCGATAGCCTGACGCTTACCGATATGCGGGATAAATCCGGGCCGGAGAAACTGCAAGGCTATTGGATCCTGGAGCTTGGCGAGCTGGCCGGAATGAAGAAGACCGATGTGGAAACAGTGAAGTCCTTTTTATCCCGTGTGGACGATAAGTACCGTGCCAGCTATGGCTTAAATGTAGAGAGCCATCCGAGGCAATGTGTTATTGTTGGTAGCACCAATACCGAAAGCGGATTTCTGCGGGATATCACCGGGAACCGACGCTTTTGGCCGGTCAGGGTGAAAGCGGGCAGTGAGAAAAAACCATGGCAGATGACAAATGAAGAAGTTCTGCAGATATGGGCAGAAGCAAAGACTGTTTATCAAAGCAGGGAGAACCTGTTTCTTGAAGGAGAAACTGCAGTTATGGCGGTATCGGCGCAGGCAGAGGCGATGGAAACGGATGACCGGGAAGGGCTGGTCCGGAATTATCTGGATATCCTGCTGCCGGAGGACTGGAATGAAATGAGTCTTTATGACCGCAGGAACTTCTTAAATGGCGGCGAATTCGGCAGTAACGGACGGACCGGGACGGTGAAACGGAAGTTGGTCTGTAATATGGAAATCTGGTGTGAATGCTTCGGACGGGAGTCTTCAGCATTAAAAAAGATAGATTCCTATGAGATTAGTGGTATTATGCGGAAAATTGAAGGCTGGGGGAAATATACAGCGACAAAAAACGGTATGTACAATTTTCCTGTCTATGGGAAACAACGGGCATATACCAGGGAACAAGGAACGGATTAAGCGGGCGATAGCACAGCTATCAAATGACAGACACCCGGTGTTAGCCGGAGCAAAGAGAACCAGTATGGGCTTGTTTCCGATGTGGTTCTGATTATGAAAGTCTGATAGTTGCAGGGATAAAGGGGTTTTAGGAACAAGGGAACAAGATTTCTAATTGAACCATTTAAAATAGAATAAAAAGTAGCGGTGTGTATATCAAATACACGCATATAGGGAATATGAAGACTGTGGTTCCTGCTGTTCCCTATGGAAAGGAAGATACAGTATGCGGGAGAGCGTGATAGAAAAGAAGCTGCGGACAGAAGCAAAAAAGCATAATGGAATAGCGGCAAAATTTGTTTCGCCCGGATTATCCGGGGTGCCGGACCGTTTATTGCTCCTGCCGGGCGGAAAGTGTACGTTTGTTGAACTGAAGGCTCCGGGAAAAAGGCTCCGGCCATTGCAGGAAAAACGGAAAAGACAGTTGGAAAGTTTGGGTTTTCAGGTTTACTGCATTGATGATATAGAGCAGATTGGAGGTGTGTTAGATGCAGTATTGTCCTCATGAATACCAGGAATATGCCAAAGAGTTTATTGTGAATAATCCGGTTTCGGCATTATTTCTGGACTGTGGTCTTGGCAAAACAGTGATTACGCTGACGGCGGTATGGGAGCTGTTGCTGGATTATTTTGAAATCCGCCGGGTATTAGTAATTGCTCCGCTGCGGGTGGCCAGAGATACCTGGACGAATGAATGTGGGAAGTGGGATCATCTGGATGGAATAATTATCAGCCGGATTCTGGGAAATGAAAAGGAGCGGCAGGCGGCACTGCGGAAGCGGGCCAATATATATGTGATAAACCGGGAAAATGTTGAGTGGCTGGTGGAAAAATGCCAGTGGGATTTTGAGATGGTAGTAATTGATGAGCTGTCCTCCTTCAAATCCCACCGGGCCAAGCGGTTTAAAGCGTTACGCAGAGTCCGGCCGAAGGCAGAACGGGTAATTGGACTGACCGGCACCCCGGCCCCCAACGGTCTGATTGATTTATGGGCAGAGATCGGGATTCTTGATATGGGGGAGCGGCTGGGCCGGTTTATCGGGGCATACCGGGAACAGTTTTTCCTGCCTGATAAGCGGAACCGGGAGATGGTGTACTCTTATAAGCCAAAGGATGGGGCCGAGCAGAAGATTTATGAGAAGATTTCTGATATTACTATCAGTATGCAGGCAGCGGACTTTTTGCAGATGCCGGAGTGTATTTATAACAGACTATCAGTACAGTTGGATGAAAAAGAGCTGGAGTTATACCGGAGACTGGAAAAGGATTTGCTGCTGCCGTTTGCAGACGGGGATGTGGATGCGGGAAATGCCGCCGGGCTGTCTAATAAACTGCTGCAGATGGCAAATGGGGCAGTTTACGATGAGAACCGGGAAGTAAAATATATACATGACCGGAAACTGGATGCACTGGAAGATTTGCTGGAAGCGGCCAATGGAAAGCCGGTGCTGGTGGCTTATTGGTACAAACATGATAAGATGCGGATACAGAAGCGGTTTAAGGTACAGGAGCTGGATACGGAGGAGAGCTTTCGGAACTGGAATGCAGGTAAAATCCCAGTGGCACTGATTCATCCGGCAGCGGCGGGACACGGTTTGAACCTGCAGGATGGCGGCTCTATGCTGGTGTGGTTTGGCCTGACCTGGTCACTGGAGCTTTACCAGCAGACGAACGCCCGGCTGTGGCGGCAGGGACAGAAAGAAGTGGTGATTATCCATCATTTGATTGCGGGAAGTACACTGGATGAAAAAGTGATGAAAGCATTGGAATCAAAGGATTGTAGCCAGACGGCACTGGTCAATGCAGTCAAGGCGAGAATTGGAGGTGCCCGGTATGGAGAAAGAAAATCTGTTTAAGGAATACAGCCGGTGGAAAAAGAACCGTGTGCTGCTGGCCCATGAGTTAGTGCGGTTTGAAGGTGTTTCAGATGATGAGGTCATCGAGTCCATGTGTTTTGCCAAGCCGGAAGGAGAACGGATACAGACAAGCGGCATTACTGATACAACCGGAAAAACAGCCATCTATTACCGGAAGGTAGCAGAGACATTAAATGATGACTGGTATGATTTTTTATTCCGTCAGTATCAGGATGTAAAGGAAGAAATTGATTTCTTTGAAGCGGCGGTGAACCAACTGAGCGGCAGGCTGCCCCAGGTGGTCTATGATATGGTGGTGATGGAGATGCCCTGGAAAGAGCTGGCGGGTAAATATCAGGTCAGCGAGGCAATGCTGGCTAAATACCGGAAGAAGGCATTAGGCGAGCTGGATGATATCTATCAATTACGGGATAGCCACATGGAGCAGTTTCTGTTGAGCTGACCTGACCTGTTGCATATGGTTAAGTAATGGTTGAGAAAGACTAAAGAACCGGTTTCTTGATTTGTCAAAATGACTGTGTTATCCTTAGGCTGTAAAGAACTGTAACGGGCTTTGTGGAGCAATCCATAGAGCCTTTTCTTTTTGTATATTTTTATATTGGTGGCCGGAAGGAGTGATTGGATGCCGAAGCGACCGGGGAAGCCCTGCCGTCATCCGGGATGCCCGGAACTGACGGAGGGGAAATATTGTCCGGCACATACCAAGCTGCATCTTCCGGACAGGGAATCATCTTCCGGCCGGGGATATGACAGCAGATGGCGCAAAGCCAGAAGACGTTTCCTGAAGCTACACCCGTTATGTGTGGAATGTAATGGACAGGGGCGGCTGGTTAAAGCAACGGTTGTAGACATATTATCCCACACCGGGGTGACAGGCAATTGTTCTGGGATGAGTCAAACTGGCAGTCTTTGTGCAAACGCTGTCATGACCATAAGACAATGACGGTGGATCGTTTTCAGGAATACAGGTACTGATGGATATAGGATTCAGATAAATTGCCGGATGTTCTGATGAGCAGAGGGATGGATGCTTTGGTGAGATGAATACTGTATTTACTTTTTTACGCTTCGGACACTGCTTGGGTATTTTTCACTTGATTCACAGACCATTGCAGCTTGTGGAGCAGGAGCGATGCGGATGCTGTTTTCCTCGAAATACACTTCGATAGCATCACCAATATTGAAGCCAAGGGATTCCAGCCATTTTCCTTCCATTGAGATTTTTGGCGTGGTGGTATAGGTGCTGCCGCCCATGTAAGAGCCGGAGCGGGATCTGGATGAGTATAAGACTTTCATTTTCTTTTTCTGCATATGTAATTGCCTCCTTTTTGTTTGGTAGTGCCATCTTAAATCAGAGTGCGGAAATTATCCAGTCAATCCGAAAGCATAATTGTAACAAAGATTCCTTCGGGTAGTTGTGCAGATTATAGCGGGGCTTTGCAATTTGGTGAGACGGGAGGGGGAGGCTGAATCTCCAGAACCTGTGCCACCGGAAACCGCCGCCCCCTCATTCGTGAATTTTCGCAGAAATAACCAGGGGGGATAGGGAAACAGAACTAATATTTTACATAAACATAGAGATTACCGGGGAAACGGACAGAAGTCTTTTGCCAAAAAGTACGGGAATTCCTATGTTTTAAGACTGGAAAACAATCTGAAAATGATGGTTTTCCGGTCTTTTCTTTTTAAGGAGTGAAATAGTATGACCGATAGTCAGGCGGTTCAAATAAAGGAGCTGCGGATGAATGGAGCAGGATACCGGGCGATTGCAACCATGCTTGGTCTTTCCCGGGATACAGTCAGAAATTATTGTAAAGCAAATGGAATGGAAGGCTTTGCCCAGGCGACAGCTCAGAATTTTAGGGAGCGGCTGGCGGAAGGAAAAGCCTGTCTTTGTTGCGGAAAGGAAATCATCCAATCGGGAAACGGCAGGCCCAGACGTTTTTGCTCTGATAAATGCCGCAGGCAGTGGTGGAAAACACACCCGGAGGCCGGGAAACGGATGGCGGTTTATACAAAGACGTGTATCCGATGCGGCAATGTGTTTGAAGTCTATGGCGATAACCGCAGAAAGTATTGCAATCATGACTGCTATATCAAAGACAGATTTTGGAGGGACGAGAATGGAATTCAGGAAAATTAAAATAGCCGATTTGGTTCCGGCTTCTTATAATCCAAGGAAAAAACTGAAACCGGGAGATAAGGAATATGAGAAAATCAAGAATTCAATCACCGAGTTTGGTTACGTGGAACCGGTTATCGCCAACTCGGATTTAACAATAATCGGCGGACACCAACGGGTGACGGTATTATCCGATCTGGGATATGAAGAGATTGCCTGCATCGTGGTGGATGTAGATAAGGCGAAGGAAAAGGCACTGAATATCGCCCTGAATAAAATTACCGGCGAATGGAATAAGGAGTTGCTGGCTGATTTGATTCAGGAGTTGCAGGAAGCGGATTTTGATGTGGCATTTACCGGTTTTGAACCACCGGAAATTGAGCAGCTTTTTAATTCTGTCCACGATAAGAAAATTACCGAGGATGAATTTGATATTGATGGTGAGCTAGAAAAGCCGGAAATTTCAAAGCCGGGGGATGTATGGCTGCTGGGCCGACACCGCCTTGTGGTTGGAGACTCTACGCTGCCGGAAACTTATGATATTCTGATGGATGGGCAGAAGGCTAATCTGGTGGTGACGGACCCGCCCTATAATGTCAATTACGAGGGAACGGCCGGGAAAATCCAGAATGACCATATGGAGGATGAGCCGTTCTATCAGTTCCTATTTTCGGCATTTGTAAATATGGAACAGCACATGGAGCAGGATGCATCTATCTATGTATTTCATGCCGATACGGAAGGGCTGAATTTCCGCCGGGCTTTTAAGGCAGCAGGCTTCTATCTTTCCGGTACCTGCATCTGGAAGAAGCAGAGCCTTGTATTAGGAAGAAGCCCGTACCAGTGGCAGCATGAGCCGATATTATTTGGCTGGAAGAAAGGTGGAAAGCATAATTGGTATTCCGACCGCAAGCAGACAACAATCTGGGAGTTTGACCGTCCGAGAAAATCAGAGAGCCATCCTACCAGCAAGCCGGTGGGACTAATTGCATATCCGGTACAGAATTCCTGTATGAGTAACTGCATTGTGCTTGATCCGTTCGGTGGCTCCGGTTCCACTCTGATGGCATGTGAGCAGACAAACCGGATTTGCCATATGGCAGAGCTGGATGAAAAATATGCGGATGTGATTGTTAAGCGGTATATGGAGCAAAAGGGTTCCGGTGGGGATGTTTCGGTTATCCGGAATGGGATTAAAATAGAATATTGTGATTTGGTAAAGGAAGGTGATGCGGATGAAGCAGTTAACCTTCCTTGATTTATGTTCGGGGATTAGCGGTTTTCGTCTTGGTTTAGAGTTAGCCGGACATAAATGTGTTGGCTTTTGTGAATACAATAAATTTGCCGTTACATCTTACCGTGCAATGCATAATACGGAAGGAGAGTGGTACGCAGATGATATTACAAAACTTAAAGCAGAGGATATCCCCTATGCAGACATCTGGTGCTTCGGATTTCCCTGCCAGGATATCTCCATTGCCGGAAAACAGCAAGGATTATCTGGCACACGAAGTGGAATCTATCATAACATCATTGCTCTCATCAAGGGCAAAAAAGAAGATGATAAACCCACATACCTTTTCATTGAAAACGTTAAAAATCTGCTGTCAGTTAATGGAGGATTCGACTTTGCCACAGTTCTCATTGAAATGGATGCGGCAGGGTATGACTGTAGCTGGCAGGTGCTTAATTCCAAAGATTTCGGAGTCCCGCAGAACCGGGAGCGGGTGTTCATTGTCGGAAATCTTAGAGCCAGAGGTGCCGGAGAAATACTACCTGTCAACCCAGAAGACGGCGGAGCTCTTAAGCAAATTATAGGTGGGATGCAAGGGTACCGGGTGTATGATCCAGTTGGGATTTCGGCTACCCTTGGAGCTAATGGTGGTGGTATGGGAGCTAAGACCGGGCTGTACTTTATTGATAAGTGCAGTACCAAGGTGAAATTAACCGGAGATGCCCGATGCCTGAAAGCCCGCTATCATGCAGGGATTGTAAAGCATCCGGCGGAAAACAGCGGGGTTTTAGAAACCCATGCAGTAATAACGCCGGACCGGATAGAGAAGCGGCAGAATGGAAGAAGAATGAAGGCAGATGGTGAACCAATGTTTACCCTTACTGGGCAGGACCGCCATGGTGTCTACCAATGCAGCCGAGAGATTGAGAAAGATATGCCATTACCGTTGAAGATAAATAATGCAACAAGAAAAGGATATGATACGGCCTTACCGGGAGACAGTATCAGTCTTGCTTATCCAAAGAGTTCAACCAGAAGAGGACGGGTGGGGAAAGGCTGTGCACAGACGTTAGAAACATCTTGTAATATAGGAACAGTCACAAGATATGGCAGGATCCGCAGACTTACACCAAGGGAATGTTTCCGCCTGCAGGGATTCCCGGATACATTATTTGACCGGGCGGCTGCCGTTTGTTCTGAATCACAGCTTTATAAGCAGGCTGGAAATGCAGTGACCGTGAACGTGGCCTTTGCAGTTGCGCTGGCACTGACGGAATCCTTATTGGAAGAATGACAGAAAGAATAAGCTGAAAAGCCCAGTATTTTCTTGACTTCACAGCCCTTTAGAGTGATTAATGTAGTACCAAAAAAGAGGAGGTACCACATTGAAAATTAAAACAAATGCGGAAAACAGAAAAGACATCGTCAAAGCAGTCAGCGAGATAACCGGACACCCATCCAAATATCTGGGTGTGCCCTCCTGCAGATATCAGGTAGGAGACTGCTTCATCGAAAAGAACGGAGAGGTGGTAACCGAGGATGAAAAAACCGGGGAAGTTGTGGCAGCCGGGCTTCTGGCCAGAGGATTGGTGGATGATCCGGAAACAGCCGGTAACCGGATGACAGTTGGATTTCCCCTGGCTGATATGACAGCACTGAATCTGAAGAACCTGATTTTCCTGATTCACAGCAGACAGTATTTGATTAACAAATCAGCAGGCGAAATATTTCTTTCCATCAGCCGCACCTTGGTCGAAGAACTTCAGGGCAATGAATTTGAGAATCTGGAAGGTGTGATTCTGGCTTTGCGGGCTTATGAAGATGAAAACAGAGGATTCAGTGTGAACGGTGACAACCTTGAATTCCGATTCCCCTGTACAAATGATCCCGTAAGGGAGAAAGCCTACCGGGATTTAGCGGCAGCGGTTGTCAGGCAGGCTATGGGGCAGAAACGAATTGACCCGGAGGAACGGATTGAAGAAAATGAAAAGTATTATATGAGAATCTGGCTGCTCCGTATCGGTTTTGGCGGAAAAGAAATGAAAGACAGCCGGAATGCCCTGATGTTGAATCTCAAAGGACATTCAGCCTTCCGCACCCAGGAAGATATCGACCGGGCAAAAATCCGGAACAGGCAGCGGAAGCAGGAACAGCAGACGGTAGCAGAGATGGCGATGGCTGATGAGCGGGCAACGGCGGCAGATATTTCTGGAAAAATACACGTCTGATACGGAGAGATTCCCGGAATTATTGTGCAGATTATGAATGCGAAATGACTGGATAATATGTGCCTTTAGAGTGATTAATAGACTACCACAAAATAGCACAAAAGCGAACCGAGTTCGCTTGGGAGGTCAAAGCATATGAAAACACAGAGATTCGGGATTGAGATAGAGCTTACGGGAATTACCAGGGAAGAAGCGGCGCAGGTGATTGCAGATTACTTTGGCACAGAAAGCTACTTCATCGGAACCTATTATCAGACTTATGGGGCAAAAGACCGGAATGGCCGGGAGTGGAAAGCTACCTACGATTCCAGCATAAAGGCCCAGAAAAAGTGCCGGGGCGGCATCCGGGCGGCAGATGATTACTATAAAACAGAGATTGTCAGCCCCATCCTGACTTATGAGGATATCCCCGATTTGCAGGAACTCATCCGCCGGCTCCGGCACAAAAAGGCACTGGTCAATGAAAAATGTGGAATACACATCCATGTGGATGCCGGGCGGTTTACGCCTCAGACCTTGCGCAATATCGTAAATATTATGGCCAGCAAGGAGAACATTCTTTATAAGGCACTGCAGATTAACCCCAATCGGTTGGGATACTGCAAAAAGGTAAACGAGGAGCTGATCCGGACGATTAACCGGAAACGGCCGGGAACTATGGAGGCACTGAAGGATTTATGGTATGCAGAGGATCCTTTGAGCGACCGGGACAGACATTATAACAGCACCCGTTACCACGGCCTGAATTTACATGCTACGTTTACCAAAGGAACGGTGGAATTCCGCCTTTTCAACAGCACGCTCCATGCCGGGGAGGTAAAAGCATACATCCAGTTTTGCCTGGCAGTTACCCACCAGGCATTGGTGCAAAAGAAAGCGTCTTCCAGACGGACGGAAACGGATAATGAAAAATACGCATTCCGCTGCTGGATGCTCCGGCTGGGACTTATCGGAACAGAGTTCAAAACCTGCCGCCTGCATTTTTTGAAGCATCTGGAAGGAAATTCAGCATGGCGGAATCGGGCATAATCGTACATACCTTTCCACACCGGGCGGTCAAATCGCCCTTGGGGTGGTAGGAGGGAAACCTCACTACATTAAGAAAGGGTGAAACATATGAGAAAATTGTATATCGCTTATGGCAGCAATATGGATGAGGAGCAGATGAAATACCGCTGCCCGGATGCAAGGCTAATCGGCACATCAGCAGTTGCGGATTACCAGCTATTGTTTAAGGGAACAAAGACCGGTGCATATGCAACAATTGAGCCTAAGGCCGGGAGTCAGGTTCCAGTATTGGTCTGGGAAATTGGGGAGAAGGATGAACAGAGACTTGACCGCTATGAAGGTTATCCGGCTTTTTATTATAAGCGGGAGTTGGAGATTCCTATTGAAGGCAAGAATGAGCAGGCGATGGTCTATATTATGCGGGAAGAAAATAAAATGGGACTGCCTAGCCAGCGGTATTATACGGTCGTTGGGAATGCTTACCGGAAATTCGGATTTGACCGCACTGTGTTGGAACAGGCGCTTGTGGTGGGGGCAGGAAGGCAACTGACAGGCGAGGACTGTAAGGCGCTGGTGCAAAGGCTGTGGCAGGAGTATCCGTCCGGTTGCCGGGTTGAATTGGTGCGGATGCTGGATCTGCAGGCTCCGCCGCCGGGAACAGTGGGAACGGTCACGGGTGTGGATGATACCGGGAGTCTTTTGGTGAGGTGGGACTCCGGGGGAAGTCTGAACCTGATCTATGGTGTTGATTTATACCGGAAGGCCGATAGCGAATAGTGTACAGTTTAGCGGAGCGATGATTGTGCAGTTTATGGGCCATATATAGCTGGATAATAAGCGCATTCGGAGGTAACATGTCACTACCAAAACAAAAGGAGGACTTATCAGATGAAAAACACACAGGGAATCACAACCATGGAACAAGTGCAGGGGGAATTGACCGCCGGAGCGGTTTTGCAATATGGTCCGCTGGTATTTGCTACAGACATTTCAGAGGCGGGAGGATTTCAGGCAAAAATCTTTGAGTTTACTGAATTCCCGGAGGAAACTGGAATGGAGGTAGAGCAATGCCGGATTTCTTTCCAGGAGCAGTCGCCGCAGAAGTTTTGCGATGGTGGCAGGGCCATACAATGGTGCCTGGACCGGGCGAAGGAATATTACCTTACGAATTAACACAATTGGAAAAGGGCTTCTGCGGAAGTCTTTTTCTTTGCCATAAAACCAGAATGCCGGGAGGAGGTGGGGCCTATGGCACAAAGCGGCAGAAAACCAAAACCGACAGCAGTAAAAGTGTTGGAGGGAAATCCGGGAAAGCGGAGCCTAAATACACAGGAGCCCCAGCCCAGGAAGAAGGCTCCCCGCTGTCCGGTCTGGCTGGAGGAAGAAGCGAAGAAAGAATGGAAGCGGATGGCGAAGCAGATGGAGCAGCTTGGGATTTTGACTGAGGTTGATATGGCGGCATTTGCCGGATACTGCCAGGCATATGCCCGCTGGAAGGAAGCGGAGGAGTTTATCACCCAGCACGGCAGCATTGTTAAAACCCCTTCAGGCTACTGGCAGCAAGTGCCGCAGGTATCCATCGCCCAAACCTATCTGAAGATTATGAATAAATTCTGTGAGCAGTTCGGCCTGACACCCGCCGCCCGGAGCCGAATTGTGGCCGATACCAGGGAGGATAAAGAGCATGATGCGATGGAGCTGCTTTTATTCAGGGGCGGGAGTAAGTGATGTTTGATGTGCAAAAGGCTGACCATGCGGTGAATTTCATTAACTGCCTGAAACATACAAAGGGGAGGTGGCGGGGCGTTCCATTTGAGCTGCTTCCCTGGCAGGATACGATTATCCGGGATGTATTTGGAACGGTGAAGGAAAATGGATACCGTCAGTATAATACTGCCTATGTGGAAATTCCCAAGAAGAATGGTAAATCGGAACTGGCGGCGGGAATTGCCTTATATATGACCTGTGGAGATGGTGAGTGGGGAGCGGAGGTATATGGCTGTGCTTCTGACCGGCAGCAGGCATCGATTGTATTTGATGTGGCGGTGGATATGGTTGACCAGTGCCCGGCTTTGAAGAAACGGATTAAGCCAGTGATGTCTGTGAAGCGGCTGGTCTATAAGCCGACTAACAGTTTTTATCAGGTGCTTTCGGCGGAAGCCTATACCAAGCATGGCCTGAATGTCCATGCAGTGATCTTCGATGAGCTTCATGCACAGCCGAACCGGGATTTGTTTGATGTTATGACGAAGGGTTCAGGCGATGCCAGAACACAGCCTTTGTTCTTCCTGATTACAACTGCCGGAACCGACCGGAACTCGGTGTGTTTTGAACAGCATCAGAAGGCAGAGGATATTATTCTTGGCAGGAAGATTGATCCGACCTTTTACCCGGTGATTTATGGTGCTTCAGAAGATGCCGACTGGTCATCCGAGCAGATCTGGCATCAGGCAAATCCGTCCCTGGGCCATACGATTGATGTGGAAAAGGTAAGGAATGCCTGGTTGAGTGCAAAGGATAATCCGGCCGAGGAGAATCTGTTCCGGCAGCTCCGGCTGAACCAGTGGGTGAAACAGTCTACCAGATGGATGCCGATGGATAAATGGGATTTGTGTAATTATCCGGTTGATGTGGAAGCACTGAAAGGCAGGGAGTGTTATGGCGGTTTGGATTTATCAAGTTCTATTGATATTACGGCGTTTGTATTGGTTTTTCCGCCTCAGAGTGAAGATGAGAATTATGTGGTTCTGCCGTTTTTCTGGATACCGGAGGAAAACATGAGAATCAGGGTGCGGCGTGACCATGTACCTTATGATGTGTGGGCACAGCAGGGATTTCTGGAGACAACGGAAGGAAATGTGATTCATTATGGCTTTATTGAGAAGTATATCGATGATTTGGGTAAGAAGTTTCATATTAAAGAGATTGCTTTTGACCGTTGGGGAGCGGTGCAGATGGTTCAGAATCTGGAAGGGATGGGATTTACAGTGGTTCCTTTTGGCCAGGGATTCAGGGATATGTCACCGCCGTCTAAGCGTCTGATGGAACTGGTGTTAGAAAAGCGGTTTTCTCATGGTGGGCATCCGGTGCTTCGGTGGATGATGGATAATATTTTTATCCGGCAGGATCCAGCGGGGAATATTAAGCCGGATAAGGAAAAGTCGTCGGAGAAGATTGATGGGGCTGTGGCAACGGTGATGGCGCTTGACCGGGCGATTCGGAATGAGAAGGATAGTGGGGCGAGTGTGTATGATGATCGGGGGATTTTGGTGTTTTAATTTAAATATATATTTGTTATACTTTAAGTATGAAAGTACGGATTGAAAAATATAAAAGAAGGTGGAGAAAGTAATGGATAAAGTGGTTTCAAAAATGGCAGCACTAGGTGTTCCGGGACTGATTCTGATAATTGCAATGGGAGCTACTGGGCTAACAGGTGCGGCCGCGATAACCGCAGCATTAGCAGCTCTTGGACCAGCAGGAATGCTAGGGGGAATTGCAACGTTAGGTGTAATCGGGCTTTTATCCCAAGCTATAGCTGAATATGGTATAGATGCAATTTTTGGAGCGGTAGTAAAGGAACTTTATAAAAGGGGAGAAACTAAATCTAGTATACTGAAAAAGATAGAAAGATATCCTATTTCTAAATCATTAAAACGTAAATTGAAAGAAAGTTTAGAGAAAGTTGTGTAAGTAAGTAATAATAAGATATTTTGGCATCTCTTCGGAGGTGCTTTTCTTTTCTCTCTTTATAAGGAGCAGGCGAATGGGAATCAGAGATTTACTTGGAATACGAAGTGCAAGGGATAAGCCGCAGAACAGCTACAGCAGTTCGGCCTATTCTTTTTTATTTGGGCGGACAACAAGCGGGAAGCCGGTTAATGAACGTACTGCCATGCAGACAACAGCAGTCTATTCTTGTGTACGGATATTGGCGGAGGCAGTAGCCTCTTTGCCGTTACACATTTACTGTTATACGGATATCGGTAAAGAACGGGTAGTTAGTTATCCCCTGTATCATATTCTTCACGATGAACCAAATTCAGAGATGACATCGTTTGTATTCAGGGAAACGTTAATGAGTCATTTGCTAATATGGGGCAACGCATATGCTCAGATAATCCGGGACGGAGCAGGTAGAGTGCTCGCCCTCTATCCGCTGTTGCCAAACAAGATGGAAGTTGAACGTTCTGATAATGGCCAATTGGTATATTTCTATACACGCAACTCAGAAGAGAACCCCAATTTTAAAGAAACTGGCAGAATCCGATTAAGGTCAGAGGATGTTCTGCATATTCCCGGACTGGGATTTGATGGCCTGGTGGGTTATTCTCCAATAGCACTGGCGAAAAATGCAGTCGGTATGACCTTGGCCTGTGAGGAATACGGAGCCAGTTTCTTTGCTAATGGGGCGAATCCGGGCGGTGTTCTGGAACATCCGGGGATATTAAAAGACCCAAAGAAAGTGAGGGATTCGTGGAATGAAGTATACCGGGGAACCAGCAATGCCCATAAGGTAGCGGTTTTGGAAGAGGGGATGAAGTACCAGCAGATTGGTATTCCGCCGGAAGAAGCACAGTTTTTAGAAACGAGAAAGTTCCAGCTTAATGAGATCGCCCGGATGTACCGGATTCCGCCTCATATGATTGGAGATCTGGATAAGTCCAGTTTTTCTAACATTGAGCAGCAGTCTTTAGAATTTGTTAAATATACATTGGATCCCTGGGTAATCCGCTGGGAGCAGTCATTACAAAAGGCACTATTATTGCCACAGGAAAAAAACGACTACTTTATCAAGTTAAATGTAGATGGCCTGCTTCGGGGAGATTATCAGAGTCGCATGACAGGCTATGCCACAGCCCGACAAAACGGCTGGATGTCAGCAAATGATATCAGAGAGCTGGAAGACCTGAATCCGATTTCCGAGGATGAAGGCGGAAATCTTTATCTGATAAATGGTAATATGACAAAATTAAGAGATGCCGGTTTGTTTGCCGGAAAGAAAGACGGACAGGAACCATCCTGACAGTGAAATAGCTGAAGGAGAGGTTCTTTTTTAATTGCAGAAAGTGAGGAGTGTAGGTGAAACGTAAGTTTTGGAATTGGATCAGGGATGAAAATGAAGATACCAGAATCTTATATCTGAATGGTGAAATTTCAGATGAGACCTGGTATGGAGATGAGGTGACACCGGAATTATTCCGCAGTGAACTGCAGGCCGGGAGTGGGGATATTACAGTCTGGATTAACTCTCCAGGGGGTGATGTATTTGCAGCGGCACAGATATACAATATGCTGATGGATTATAAAGGCAGTGTAACAGTAAAGGTAGATGCGCTTGCTGCTTCGGCGGCATCGGTAATTGCGATGGCAGGAACAACTGTGCAGATGTCACCGGTAGCAATGATGATGATCCACAACCCAATGACGATTGCTATTGGTGATTCCGAGGAAATGAAAAAAGCAGGTATGATGTTGGATGAGGTAAAGGAAAGCATTATGAATGCGTATGAGATTAAAACGGGTCTGAACCGAAGTGAACTTTCTAATCTGATGAATGTTGAAAGCTGGTTCAACGCCAGGAAGGCAGTAGAACTTGGATTTGCTGATGAAATACTGACAGATACCGATAGTGTACGGAAAGATAAAAATGGTGTAGCGGCAGGAATGATGTTTTCCAGAGCCGCTGTTACGAATTCACTGTTAAATAAGCTGGTGCTAAATTCAGATGAAAAAAAGACACCAGTGGAGCAATTAGAGAAGCGGTTACAACTAATAACACACTAAGCAGGAGGGCGTATCAATGAGTAAAGTATTGGAGTTAAGGGAAAAACGTGCAAAAGCATGGGAAGCCGCCAAGGCATTTCTGGATAGCAAAAGAGGAAATGACGGACTTTTGTCAGGAGCGGATACAGCAACCTATGAAAAGATGGAGAAGGATGTTGTAGATTTGGGTAAAGAAATCGACCGCTTGGAACGGGCAGCAGCGATTGACTTAGAACTATCCAGTCCTACATCAAAGCCGATTGCGAATAAGCCTAACAACTATCCGCAGGGAGAAGAGAAAACTGGAAGGGCAGCGGATCAGTACCGCAGAACATTCTGGAACGCCATGTGCCAGAAAAATTTCTATGATGTAGAGAATGCCCTGCAGGTGGGGACCGATTCTGAAGGCGGATATTTGGTGCCGGATGAGTTTGAGCAGACGTTGGTTGATGCATTGGAGGAAGAAAACTTCTTCCGTAATATCGCCACGGTCATCCAGACTTCCAGTGGTGACCGGAAGATTCCGGTGGTGGCAAGCAAAGGCGAAGCAGCCTGGATTGATGAGGAAGGTGTCTTTGTGGAATCGGATGAAACCTTTGGTCAGGTATCCATCGGGGCTTATAAAGTCGGCACGATGATTAAGGTGTCAGATGAACTGTTAAATGACAGTGCATTTAATTTAGAGGCTTACATCTCCAAGGAGTTCGGAAGAAGAATCGGCTCCAAGGAAGAGGAAGCCTTTTTTGTTGGCAATGGCACAGGAAAACCGACGGGTATTTTCAATGCGACTGGCGGTGCATCCGATGGGACGAAAACAACCACAGCGGCCATTTCTTTTGACGATGTGATGGATTTGTTTTATTCTGTGAAATCCCCATACCGTAAAAAGGCAGTCTGGGTATTGAATGATACAACGGTGAAAGCGCTGCGGAAGCTGAAAGACAATAACGGCAATTATATCTGGCAGCCATCGGTACAGGCCGGGCAGCCGGATATGATCCTGAACCGTCCTTACCATACTTCTGCTTTTGTACCGGAGATTGCAGCCGGTAAGAAAGTGATGGCGTTTGGTGATTTCTCTTATTACTGGATTGCTGACCGGCAGGGCAGGAGCTTTAAGCGTCTGAATGAGCTGTATGCAGCAAACGGTCAGGTAGGTTTTCTGGCAAGTCAGAGAGTGGACGGGAAGCTGATCCTTGCAGAAGCGGTGAAGACGATGACGATGAAGTCTGGAACCTAAACAGTGGGTTCTGATCAAAACGATGAATGGAGGTGACAGGGATGGCAGTTGTGTCATTGGTGGAGGCGAAGCAGTACCTCCGGGTGGACAGCGGGGATGAAGATGGATTTATTTCCGGGCTATTGGAAACCGGAGAGCAGATGTGCCGGGATGTGGCACGATTGGAAGAACAGGAACTGGAACAGCATTCTGCAATGGTACGGATTGCCGTCCTATATGTCACTGCCTACATGTTTGAACACCGGGAGCAGGCAGATCATGATGGCCTGGTGCAAACTCTGCGTTCCCTGCTGTTTGGTATCCGGCGGGAGGTGTTCTGATGGCGGCAGATGGTTTGGGCAGCAGGAACACGGTTCCGAAGGCTGCACTGGGAGGGTGGAAAGAGCGGATTACGGTTCAAAAAAGTACTCCGGGAACGGATAAGGCCGGGAATCATGTGCTTACCTGGATGAATCATTACACTTGTTCTGCTTATGTGAATAATCTTTCTGGGAAGGAATACTGGGAGGCGGCGCAGGTCAATGCACAGACAGAAATATACTTTCTAATCCGGCATTGTTCAGAGATAGCCGGAATGGATACCGAGCATTACCGGATTCTGTTCCGGGGACAGGTTTACAATATTACCTTTCTGGATAATGTGAAATACCAGAATCGAATATTGAAGCTGCGGGCTTCCCTGGAAAAGAGGTGAGCGGGATGGCAGACCAGAGAGTGACGGTAGACCAGATGGCGGATGCTATTATGGATGGGCTTTTGGAGTATGCCGAGCTTGCTACGGATACGATGAAAGACTGTGTGAAAAAGGCCGGCAATACCGTAAAGAAAGAAACACAGGCCAATGCCCCGGTAAAATCGGGCAGGTATAAGAATAGCTGGGCGGTGAAACGGCAGAAGGAAACCAGTACCACATTGGAGATGGTGGTTCACAGCCGGAACCGGTATCAGCTTACCCATTTGCTGGAGAAAGGGCACGCCAAGCGGGGCGGAGGCCGGGTGAAAGCCATGCCGCATATCGGCCCGGCAGAAGAGAAGGGTATCCGGATGCTGGAGGATAGTATCAGAAAGGGGCTGTCTAAATGAGTCATGGTGAAGTATTAAAAATGATGGATGAGATGGGCCTGCCCTTTGCTTATGACCATTTTGTGGAAGGGGAGGCACCGGAGCCGCCGTTTCTGGCATTTTTATATCCGAAAGCAGTTAATTTTGCGGCGGATGGGATTGCTTATTTTAAGGTGAATCAGCTAGATATTGAGCTGTATACAGATTTAAAACAGCCGGAGCTGGAAGAACGGGTGGAAGCGGTGTTGTTGAAACATGGTATTTTCTATGCCAAGAGTGAAGTCTGGATAGAATCGGAAAAGTTGTATGAAGTGCTGTATGAGATGGAGGTTTAACTTGTATGAATAATAAAGTGAAGTTTAATATCTGCAACTGCCACTATGCATTGCAGAAATTATCAGAGGATGGAAAGATGTCTTTTGAGGTTCCGGTAGCTATGCCGGGTGCGGTTTCCCTGGCACTGGATCCGAACGGGGAGCCGGAATCTTTTTATGCGGATGGGATTGAGTATTATATCATCGCCAATAACATGGGCTATGATGGGGATTTGGAGTTGGCGCTGATTCCGGAGAGTTTCCGGACGGCTGTTTTAAAGGAACAGGCAGATACCAATGAGGTGCTGGTGGAGAATGCGAATTCAGAAACGGGAGCCTTTGCTCTATTGTTTGAGTTTGATGGGGATGTCAGGAAAATCCGGCATGTGCTTTATAACTGTTCAGCCAGCCGTCCGAAGATTGAGGGTAAGACCAATGAGGAGAACCGGGAGGTACAGACGGAATCTCTGACCATCAAAGCAAGACCGATGGCAGACGGGTATGTGAAAGCGAAGACGGGAAACCAGACAGCGAAAGTGACGTATGATGGCTGGTATGCGGCGGTTTATCTTCCGATTCCTAAAGCGGATGAAGAAAATGAAGAAGGCCAGGGTTAAAGGAGGTTGAAAAGAAATGAGTATCTGTAAGAAGATTCAGATTGATGGGCAGGATGTCTTATTTAAGGCATCTGCAGCGATTCCCCGGATTTACCGGTTGAGGTTCCAGCGGGATATTTATAAAGACCTCCAGGTGCTGGAACAGAGTATCGGAGCTGATAATGAAGAACATTCAAATCTGGATTTATTTTCGTTGGAGATGTTTGAGAATATCGCTTATACCATGGCGAAACATGCAGATCCGCAGATTCCCGATGATGTGGAGGAATGGCTGGATGGATTCAATACCTTTTCCATTTATCAGGTGCTGCCGCAGTTGATTGAGTTGTGGGGGCTAAATGTGAAAACCGATGTGGAGGCTAAAAAAAACTTCGTCCGACAGAGCGTGAAATGACAACACCGTTGTTCCTGCTCCGGTGCATACAGTTGGGGATTTCAATGAGTGATATGGAACTGCTGTCGATTGGGTTGATCAACGATATGTATGCGGAGAGCAGGAATGATGAGTGTAAATATGCGGAAGTAGCAACGCAGGAGGATATGGATCGGTTCTAATTTTCGTTGATATTGTTACCTTTATTTGCTATACTGTCAACAACAAAAAGCTTGTTTGAGCGGAGGAAAAAGTGGCGAAAAGTACGAAAATTGTAATGAATGATTATTTTAATGTTCTGGAAAGAGTGAAGAAACGAATTATTGAAGCTCAATATAACGTAATGACTGCGGCCAATGTAGAAAAGAACGTTCTGTATTGGAATATAGGCAGGGTAATCGTTGAATATAGCCAATGGGGCGGCAAGTTTGTCGAGAATTTGTCCAAGGATTTAAAAATGGAGTATCCAGGAGTGGAGGGTTATTCTGTCAGGAATTTAAATTATATGAAACAATTCGCTTTGCGTTTGTCATCAGAGGAAATTTTGCACCAGGTGGGTGCAAAAATCAGTTGGAAAGCAATAAGACTGCTAATAGACAAAACGGAGAATCTGGAAGAGCATTTATGGTATACAAAGCAATGCATAGAAAATGGTTGGTCAAGTACAGTATTACAGCATCAGATTGAAAGTGGATTATATAAACGTCAGGCATTAGTGAAAAAACAGACAAATTTTAAAGAACAGCTAATGGAACCGTTAGGAGAGCAGGCTGAGGAGATAATGAAGGATCCCTATATATTTGACTTTATTCCATCTGCTAAAAGAATGAAGGAAACAGAATTAGAAAATGCCTTGGTTCAGCAGATTACGAAGCTACTTTTAGAATTTGGTTCGGGTTTTGCTTTTATGGGGAATCAATATCCGATTACAGTCGGAAGCAGGGAATTTTTCATCGATTTGCTCTTTTATAATGTAAAACTACATTGTTATTTTGTTGTAGAGCTTAAAACGGTGGAATTTGAGCCAGAGTTTGCAGGAAAGCTATCCTTTTATTTATCTGCTATTGATGGAGAACTTCGGACAGAAAATGATAATCCTACAATTGGTTTACTTTTATGCAAGGGAAAAGATAAAGTAGTGGCTGAATACGCACTAAAAGACATAAATAAGCCGATGGGAATAAGTGAGTATAAACTGTCAAATAAAATCTCTGAAGAATTAAGCGAAAATCTGCCGACAATAGAGGATATTGAAAGAAGGATTAATACTTAAATTTTGCACCCGGTGGGTGCAAAATTAGAAATACATGAAATAAGATCAATAATATTAAGACATCTATCAATGTGGTAGGTGTCTTTTTTTAGTATTCATGGAGCCGGCGATGGCTCTTTTTTTCATGCCAGAAAGGCGGTGGGAACCATGGCATCTCGGATTCAGGGTATTACAGTTGAAATAGGTGGGGATACCACGAAACTCTCCACCGCCCTATCAAAAGTGAATAAAGAAATTCGGGACACTCAGTCACAGTTAAAGGATGTCAATACGCTCCTAAAGCTAGATCCCGGCAATGCGGATCTGATGGCACAGAAGCAAAGGCTGTTGGCCCAGGCTATCAGTGAGACGAAGGAAAAGCTGGATTCTTTAAAGCTGGCAAGCCAGCAGGCCAATGATGCCCTGGCAAGAGGAGAAATCAGCCAGAGCCAGTACGATGCCCTCCAGCGGGAAATCGTGGAGACGGAGAATGCCCTGGCAGATTTAGAACGGCAGGCAGACCAGTCATCGGTCGCATTGCAGAAGATTGGCGCAACAGGAGAGAAACTGCAAAGTGTCGGTGCTTCCATTGAAGGTGTTGGCAAGAAGTTGCTGCCGATCACAACGATTGTAGGTGGTTTGGGGACTGCTGCCGTAAAGGTTGCGGCTGATTTTGATACCGGCATGAGCAAGGTAGCAGCGGTATCTGGTGCAACCGGAGCAGAACTGGATAAGTTGCGTGAAAAAGCCCGTGAGATGGGAGCGAAAACGAAGTTCTCTGCATCCGAGGCTGCGGATGCCATGAACTACATGGCGATGGCCGGCTGGAAGACCGGAGATATGCTGGATGGTATTGAGGGGATTATGAACCTTGCCGCTGCTTCCGGGGAAGACCTGGCAACCACTTCTGACATCGTGACCGATGCCTTAACGGCACTGGGACTATCAGCATCTGATTCCGGGCATTTTGCGGATATTTTGGCAGCGGCATCCTCCAATGCCAATACCAACGTGGGTATGATGGGGGAAACCTTTAAATACTGTGCCCCGGTTGCAGGCGCCTTGGGCTTTACAGCGGAGGATACGGCAGAAGCTATCGGTCTGATGGCGAATGCCGGTATCAAATCCTCCCAGGCTGGTACCGCCATGCGTAGTATGTTTACCAATCTTACCGGAGATGTGACCTTTGTTGGTGATGCATTTGGTGAGCTGACCGTTCAGACGGTCAATACGGATGGCAGTATGAGGAGCCTGGGTGATATCCTGACTGACTGCCGGGCAGCATTTGCCCAGATGTCGGAATCCGAGCGGGCGGCCAATGCAGAGGCGCTGGTTGGCAAAAATGCCATGAGTGGTTTCCTGGCAGTGATGAATGCAGCTCCGGCGGATATTGAAAAGTTGAACAGTGCCATCAACAACTGTGACGGCACCGCAGAAAAGATGGCGGAGACCATGCAGGATAACCTGGCCGGACAGCTTACCATCTTAAAGAGCCAGTTGGAGGAGCTGGCGATATCAGTCGGGGAAATCCTGATGCCTTCCATCCGGCAGATTGTATCCTGGATTCAGGGACTGGTGGACTGGCTGAACGGGTTGGATGAAGGAACAAAGAAGATTATTGTTACCATCGCATTGGTGGCAGCAGCGGTTGGTCCGGTTCTGATTATTATCGGTAAGGTGGTAGGTGCCATCGGTACCATTATGACTGTGGTTCCGCAGATTGCGGCGGCGATCTCCGGCGTCATTGCGTTTGTATCAGGAACGGTGGTTCCGGCGCTTGGGGCAGTGGTGGCGGCTATCGGCTGGATTCCGCTGGCGATTGCAGCGGTCATTGCGATTATTGTACTGCTGTGGAATAAGTGCGACTGGTTCCGGGAAGCAGTCATTGCTGTGTGGGAAGCAATCAAGTCTGCGACTATCATTGCATGGAATGCGGTGAAAGAGTTCTTGGTGACCCTCTGGAATGGAATTGTGGAGACGGGGAAGGCGGTCTGGGATGGGCTGTCTTCCTTTTTCACATCCTGCTGGGAAGGAATCCAGACGATGTTTACCACGGTTCTGACTGCTATTTCTACATTTTTCAGTTCCGTCTGGACTGGAATCCAAAACGTGGTCATTACGGTTGGCACCGCAATCCAAACTTTTTTATCAACAGTGTGGACTGTTATCCAGACGGTCATTACCACGATACTGACAGCGATTCAGACGATATTTACTACGGTGTGGAATGCCATTAAGGCTGTCATTACGACAGTGGTGGGAGCGATCCAGTCTTTTATCACAACTGCATGGAATGGGATTCAGTCAGTGGTACAGACGGTGATGAACACCATCCAGTCGGTAGTATCCGGGGTATGGAACAGTGTGAAGTCAGTGACTTCGACTGTATTGGATGCAGTGAAAACAGCAGTCAGCAATGTCTTTACTAACGTGGTATCCAGCATCCGTACTGCAATGGGAAATGTCTATAGTGCAGTTGAGTCCGGGTTTAATAAAGCAGTCGGATTTATCAAAGGTCTGGCTTCCAGTGCATTCACATGGGGAGCAGACATGATAAATGGCATTGTGAATGGTATTAAGAGCTGCATCGGCAAGGTTATTGATGCGGTATCGGATGTGGCCAATGCCATCCGGTCTTACCTTCACTTTTCGGTGCCGGATGTTGGACCGTTGACCGACTATGAATCATGGATGCCGGATTTTATGTCCGGGCTGGCAAAAGGAATTGAACGAAGCAGGGGAATGGTACAGAAGGCTGTGGGCGGTGTAGCGGCTGATATGGTCATCAGCCCGAAACTGTCGGCAATCGAGTATTCACAGAGACAGACCGATTCGGTGGATTCTGTCCGGCAGATGCTTGGCAGTATTCAGGAGCTGTTTGCAGGAATGCAGAATGCAGGAAATTCAGAAACCATCTGCATTCCCGTATATGTCGGCGGAACGCTGCTGGATGAAGTGGTAGTAAATGCACAGGAAAGACAGAACCTGCGGTCAGGAGGGAGATAAGGCATGGCATTTATTCAGTATCTAACATTTGATGAAGTACCGCTTCCCCTGCCGGATGCCTATGAAGTGGAGCTTCGGGATGTGGAAGCGGATTCCGGCGGTGAGACAGAGGCCGGAACGACACAGCGGGATGTGGTCCGTACCGGTGTTGCCAGCATTTCAGTGTCTTTTTCAGTCAGCCCAAAGTGGCTGCAACTGCTGACTGGATTTAAACAGCAGGAGAAAATCAGCGTGAATTACTTTGACACGGAAACGCTGGATGTGAAGCGGACGGAGATGTTTATTGAGGGATATAAGGCAGGATTGGTAAAAGATACTTCTTATAAGGGATTATGGAAGGTATCGTTTACCCTGCGGGAATTTTAGCAGAAGGGGGTGGTTTTCATGTATCCGGTAAGTGAAGCATTTCTTAAAGCGGTGCAGGAAAACACCCGGAAATTCTATTGGACCGGAAGGATTACAACAAAGGCCGGGGCTGTTTATGAGTTTGGCAATGAGGATATTGTGAAAGGTTCCGGTTACATTTCCAGCCAGTGCTGCGGCAGTTCGGAGATTGAGATTGGTACTGTTTATGCGGCAGAAATGGGAATTACGCTGTATTCCGGGATTGACCGATATACCTTAGAAGATGCCAAGATAGAATTATTTTACCATCTGTGGGTGGCAGGAGGAACATTTGAGCAAATCCCAATGGGGATTTTTGAAGTAAGTGAGGCGAACCGCACCTTGCATTGCCTGGAAATCAAAGGCTATGATTATATGCTGCGGTTTGAGAAGAATTTCAATGGTTTTGAAACGGTGGGAACTGCGTATGCGTTTCTGGCGTTGTGCTGCAAAGCCTGTGATGTGAATCTCGCCCATAGCCAGGCAGAGATCGAAGCAATGCCAAATTGTTCGGAACTGCTGTCGGTCTATACGGAAAATGATATTGAGACGTACCGGGATGTGCTGTACTATGTGGGGCAGGTGCTAGGCGGGTTTTTCTGTATTAATCGGGAAGGGAAACTGGAGCTTCGGAAATATGGGAATGAACCATCGGTGACGGTTTCCGGTAAGCAGCGGTTTTCCAGCAGCTTTTCAGATTTTATCACCAGATATACAGCCATCAGTTCCACTAACATCCGGTCACAGATTGCCGAGTATTATGCATTGGAACAGGATGACGGGCTGACCATGAATCTGGGAGTGAACCCGCTGCTGCAGTTTGGTTTGGAGGAAACCAGAAAAACATTGCTGGAGCATATCCTTGCTGATTTAGCTGTAATCCGGTATGTGCCGTTTGATTCCGATACCATTGGAAACCCAGCACTGGATTTAGGGGATGTGCTGGTCTTTTCCGGCGGTCATGCGGATGAAAATCAGTTGGCCTGTGTGACAGGGTTTCAGATTAAGATTAACGGCAAGCATTCTTTGAAGTGTGTTGGCAAGAATCCCCGGCTGGCACAGGCGAAGTCGAAGAATGACAAGAATATCTCTGGATTGCTGAACCAGATTGAAGCTGGGAAGATTGGTATTCATACTTTTACCAATGCATCAGCCTATTCAGTCAGCGGTACCGATACGAAGATTATCAGTATTGAGTTTGCTGCGGCAGAGGAGACCCATGTACAGTTCTTTGCCATTGTGCTGGTGGATGTAACGGCTGATGAAATAGTACAAAAAGGAAAGGCTGCTGGAACGGTGATAGTTCCGGTTTCATCGGTTGCAGGAGATGCAATAGAAGCAGTGGAAGACATTAGTATTGAGGTAGAACTGCCGGTTTCCATTGCGATGGATGGCAAGGCGATGGCATCAGTGAAATATGAATTGAATGATGAAGAGATTTTGATTCACTACCCAGTGGAAACCTGGGGGAGTGGCAAGCATGTGCTGCCGCTGTATTATCCGATAGAAAAGCTGATTCCGAACTTCACGAATACGTTTAATGTGTATCTGCGGATGGAGGGCGGAACTGGACAGATAGAGACCGGAGGATGTATTGCATCGATTAGCGGACAGGGCATGGCGGCTGCCGCCGGATGGGATGGAAAGATTGAACTGCAGGAGACGGTTGACAGATTCCGATTAGAAACGGGGATGCTGGAAAAAGGATATACAGAAACGTTTGGAATGGAAACCATGGAGCTGGTTAAAAAGCAGATGGCTGACAGCATGGGTAAGGTATCTATCGGTGCATTTGGTGCGGTGGTGGATACCAGTTAAGGAGAGATTATGAGATTGACAGGCAATATGACGATTACACTAACAGATAAAAATACCGGGGAAGTGGAGATAACAGCAGAGGAAAATATGGTCACTAATGTGGTGAACAATATTTTAGGGCTGAACCCAATGGGCGTGTTTTACGAAGCCGGAGACAGCATTGATGGGATTGAATGGAATAACAGCTTGCTTCCCATCTGTCCGAACATGATTGGCGGTATTCTGCTGTTCTCCCAGGCATTGCCGGAAGAAGTGGATTACATCTATGCAGCTTCCAGCAATCTTCCGGTCGCTTATGCTTCCAACAATGTCAATTCCACAGCAAATCTGGCAAGGGGAAGCATGAACCTGACGGAGAGCAAGGCGTTAGAAAACGGATATAAATTTGTTTGGGAATTTACCCCCAGCCAGGGAAACGGTACGATTGCGGCAGCAGCTCTGACCAGTGCCCAGGGAGGAACGAATGGCTATGGCAGCCAGGTGGGGGATGCCAGTACCTTTTTACAGTTGAAAAGTATCCGGCTGGATCACCTGTCCCAGGCAAAGCAGATGGTTCTGTTTGAAGCAGTAGAAGTGGATTTTGAGAATAACATACTGTATTCCATCACATATCAGGATACCGGAGTCCGTATCCGTAAGGTACAGATTCCTATTTTCAGCCTGGGACTGAATGAGAAACTGGATGATACAACTTTTGTGGTGCTGGATGACCAGGTGGTTCAGACCAGTACGTTTCAGTTCCTGGGCAGCTATACTTTGTATGGGGAGTTTCTGGATGGCGGTGATGGATATTGGTATGGTTTTTCTAATGAAGGGAATTCCTCTGGCAATGCGGCCATGGTATGGGCGAAGATTAAGAAAGAGGATTATTCCGTCACGGAAGGGCAGTGGACACTTTCCAATGCCAAGCTGATGGATGTGGGCAACCGGGATGCAAATGGTTCATTTCCGGAGCGGGTGCTGAAATGCTGTATGCGGAATGGCTATTTATATGTGATGGCAAATAACAAGAAGGGCATCTATAAAATCAACACAGCAAATTCTTCGGATGTAACGTTGATTCCTCTGGGTTTCACTTCTAAATGGAAGCCATTATGTGAGACCGGGACCTGTGAGGTGTATATGACATTGATTGGGGATTTAATTGTGGGTGGAGATTTTCAGGTGACAGCGAATGATACCATTATCCGTACCCAGGGAAGTTCCCGGCTGAATGATGCGGCTACCCCTCTGTTCCAATATAAGAATTTTCTTTTAGGCTGGGGTGGCAGCTACGGGACTGAGTACCGGACGATGTATCTTTTAACGCCTTATCTGGCAACGATTAACAACCTGTCTTCGGCAGTGGTGAAAACGGTGGATAAGACAATGAAGATAACCTATACCCTGACACAGGAATAAAACAGTTGATTAAGATTGGCATACAGGCAGCCTCCGGGCTGTTATTTTTATGCGTAAAAGTAAGGAGGACAGCAGAATGAAGGATGTTGCGAATACAATGCAGTTTATGTTTGCCGCTATAGGCGGTGCGATTGGAGCGGTAATGGGAGGATTTGACGGGTTTTTATATGCACTGATTGTTTTGGTCGGAGTGGATTATGTGACCGGAGTGATGGCCGGGATTTTAAATAAGGAGCTTTCCAGCCGGATCGGGTTCCGGGGTATTTTTAAGAAGATCGTGATTTTCTGCCTGGTGGCCGTGGCTCATATCATTGATGCCCATGTGATTGGGAATGGAAGTGTGCTACGGACAGCGGTGATTTTCTTTTACCTGTCGAATGAGGGAATTTCCATTCTGGAGAATGCAGCCCATGTCGGCTTACCAATCCCGAAGAAGCTGAAAGCAGTGCTGGAGCAGATTAAGGAGGAAGATGGCGGTGAAGGTAAATAAACAGTATGTGTCGGATAAGAACACCTATGCGGGGAATACACCCCGGTATATCGTGGTGCATAATACAGATAACTTTGCAGCAGGAGCAGATGCCCTGGCTCATGCCAAGGCACAGTACAACGGTAACCTGAACACTTCCGTCCATTATTATACCGATGATAAGAAGACGGTTTATCAGACCGCACCGCATAACAAGGGATGCTGGCATGTTGGTGTAAACTATGGCGGCGTGCTGTTTGGTACGGTGAATAACAAGAACAGCATCGGCGTGGAGATATGTGTCCAGGCCGGATATGATTTCAACAAAGCCTTTGTCAATACAGTGGAATTTGTCCGGCAGTTGATGGCGGAGACGGGTATTTCGGCAGACTGGGTAGTTCAGCATTATGATGTTTGTGCCAAGAACTGCCCGTCCCAGATAAGGAAGAAGGGGCTGTGGGAGGAGTTTAAGAAGCAGATTGGTAATTTAGATGATGTGAAAGAAAACAATGACAGTGATAAACCGAGCGGTTCCTCCCAGACAATTAAGCCATTATCAGGATATGTGAAGATATTTTATAAAGGAAAAGATGATTTGAATATACGGAAAGCCCCTTGCATGGGAGACAATGTGGCAGAAACTGTCTTTGAAGGAACCTATACGGTTATTGGTATCAGCGAAGATGGTCATTGGTATCAGCTTAAATCTGGGCTGTTTATCACCACAGGCCGGGAATATGTGCAGTTTATAGAAACAGTACCATCTGCCAACTATATGGTCAAGATTTCTATTCCCAATCTTCGGATCCGTAAAGGACCGGGAACAAATTATGGGATTCAGCCAGGCTTTACAGGCAAAGGAGTATTTACCGTGGTAGAGAAAGCAGGTGGCCCCGGAGCTTCAGGATGGGGGCTGTTAAAAGCGTATCAGAAGGAGCGGAATGGGTGGATTTCGCTGGATTATGCCGTCCGTGTTTAACCGCCAGCAGATTTAAGAAAGAGTTGGATAAAGCCGCTGGAAACGGCTGAATTGCTTGACTTTAGAGGGCTTTAGAGTGATTAATAGACTACCAAAAAACGAAAGGAGTTCTTATATTTATGGTAGTTGCAGGACGAATTAACAAGGTGGCATTTTACTGCCGGATGAATCACAGAAACCGTGACTATACACAATTTCTTCCAGAAGTCAGTCAGACTTTAGATAAGCGGTTTGGTGAAGGAAACTGGGAGATGCAGATGTTTTATGAGATTGCTTCCGGTGTGGATCCGGCCAGAAAGGAATTTAACCGCCTTAAAATGGAGCTGAGAGCCGGGAAGTTCGATACCGTTATTACTATTACAGTGTCAAGATTATCAAGGGATTGGATGCAGTTTATGGATTTTATGAAGCTGTGCCGGGAGAAGCAGATTGAAGTGATAACTGTCCGCCAGCCAGAGGATGCTCAACTGATCTATGACCGGATTATGAAGTTTGAAGAAGATTATTTTGAAGGGCGTGAGTAGCAATGAGGATCCGAATTTTAGAGCCTATAGCAGAAATAAAACAGAAGAAAAAGAAGGTCTGTGCATATGCCAGGGTTTCAACGGACAGCAGAAGACAGGAGGACTCGCTTGAAAACCAGCAGGAAACCTACGAGCTGTTAATCCGTTCCAACCCAGAATATGAGTTCGCCGGTGTGTATTCAGATCAAGGTATCTCTGGCTATTGTGAGAAACGGCCGGGATTTCAGGAAATGATAAGAAAAGCGAAAACGGGAGAAATTGATTTAATCATTACCAAGTCTATATCGAGGTTTGCCAGAAATACCGTTACCGTCCTGAAAGTTGCACGAGAGCTGAAGGGACTGGGAATCGGTATTTTTTTTGAAGAACAGAAGATCAATACTCTTTCAGGGGACGGTGAGATGATGCTTGCCGTCCTATCTTCTTTTGCCCAGGAAGAGAGCCGGAGCATGAGCGAAAACAATAAGTGGACGATACGGAAGAAATTTGAGCAGGGTGAAGTCATGATCAACACAGAACGTTTCCTCGGCTATGACAAGGATGAATATGGTGGGCTATCCATAAATGTCAAAGAAGCGCTGATTGTAGCATTTCTATTTGATATGACGCTATTCGGTCTGGGGAGTTCCCGGCTGAAGAATCTCCTCAATGATCTTGGAGTTAAGAGCGTTACCGTAGGAGATTGGCATGAGGGTTCCATAGGAGGAGTGCTGAAAAATGAAAAATATAAAGGGGATTGTCATCTGCAGAAGACCTTTACGCCAGAGAATAAGCGGAACCAGACAAGACAGAACCGGGGCGAAGTGCAGAGCTATTACATTACCGATAATCATCCGGCTATTGTCAGTGCAGATTTATGGGAACGGGTACAAGAAGAACGGAATCGCCGAAAAAAGGAGCGTAATATAGGTTCTGATGGAACCGCAAAATACCAGAACCGATACCCATTGAGCGGTATGCTGGTTTGCCCATATTGCGGCAAAAATCTCCGGCGCCGGCAGGTGCATAAAAAGAGAATCCAGTGGTGGTGCAGTACTTATATCGAAAAAGGAAAGCAAGTGTGCCATGGGATTCGGGTTGAAGATACAGAAGTACAGAAGCAGAGTATTACAGAGCCTACGGTAGTTGAGGAGGTGGAGTTAAATGGCAAGAAGCATTACCGTTATACCAGCAAGGCAGAGTTTGGCAACCGATGCCAGCAGCGGCCAGAATGTGCGGAAGCTGCGGATGGCAGCGTACTGCCGGGTATCAACCGACCAAGAAGAACAGCTATTAAGCTATGAAAACCAGTTGAATTATTACACTGGCTATATCAACAATAATCCGCTTTACCAGTTTGCTGGGATTTATGCCGATGAAGGAATCAGCGGTACGAATACCAAAAAACGGGATGAGTTTAATAAAATGATTACTGACTGCCGGTCCGGTAAGATTGATATGATTATCACTAAATCGATTTCCAGGTTTGCGCGAAACACACTGGACTGCCTGAATTATGTCAGAGAACTCAAGGAACTGGGGATTGGCATTATATTTGAAAAGGAAAACATCAATACATTGGATGCAAAGGGTGAGGTTCTGCTTACTATTTTGTCTTCCCTGGCACAGGATGAGAGCCGGTCCATATCTGAAAATTCTACCTGGGGGATCCGCAGGCGGTTTGAAAAGGGACAGCATAAGATGAGTACTAAGCGGTTTTTGGGCTATGATACGGATGAAGATGGGAAACTGGTGATTAACCGGAAGCAGGCGGCAATTGTAAAACGGCTGTATTTTGAATTTTTGAGTGGAAAAACGGTGGATTACATTAAACGGATATTTGAAAGGGAGGGTGTTGTTAACTGGGATGGCAGTACAAAATGGCAGGCGACCACTCTGCAAAGTATGCTGGAGAATGAGAAGTATAAGGGCGATGCGGTTTTGCAGAAAAGCTATACGGTGGACTTCCTGACCAAGAAGCGGGTGATGAACCAAGGGGAGATACAGAAGTTTTATATTGAAGATGATCATGAAGCGATTATTGAGCCGTGGATTTGGGAATGTGTACAACTGGAGATTGAGCGGCGGAAGTGTTATCTGGACGAGCACGGGACAAAGTCTTATTCTAATAATACAGAGAAGAATCCGTTTGCATCGAAAATCATCTGCGGGGAATGCAATAAGGTTTTTACGCGTAAAGGGTGGCGGAGCAGTACCGGGGAAACACGGAAGATTTGGCAGTGTAGTGAACGGTATAAGGTAAAGGGTGTTATGGGATGTGCCAACCGGCATGTTGAGGAGAGTACGCTGGAAAAAGCATTTGTCATGGCTTGGAATGGGATTTTGGAGAACAAGCAATATTTTGTTCATAAGTGGGCCGAGCAAGAAAAGAGTGAGGATTTGCTGGAGGTGTATCGGGCGAAGGATTTTCTGAAGCTGAACAAAGAGGTTATATTGGCTGAAAACTTAGAGTTAGATTTTTTATTAAGAGTTTTGGATTACATTAAAGTATGTGAGAATGGACAGGTGCTGGTGGTGTTTTTGGATGGAACAGAGATTGAGTGTAAGTAAAATGGTAGGTTACATCGTAGATATAATTTAAGTAGATGAGTTGAAATGAAAATAGTTGAATGGTGGAAGAAAATAGAGTATTATATTTAAGAAAGCAAACTAAAGTTTGCGTTAGCGATCTTGTAATTCGTATAATGCAATATTCCGAAGCATTATAATGAGATTTGTGGAAAGGAGTAAAACACGTGTCTGGTGTAAGTTACAAAAAATTGTGGAAGCTATTGATAGACAAAGATATGAAGAAAAAAGATTTGAGAGCAGCTACAGGCATAAGTTCAGCTTCTATGGCAAAGTTAGGAAGAAATGAAAATGTTACCACAGATGTACTTGTTCGTATATGTAATGCTCTAAAATGTGATTTATCGGACATTATGGAATTGAAATCTATAGAAACTGAAGAAGCTGAGAAATCTAAGTTTTATATTGAAGAATAAAGCAATATTTGTAAGACATAAAAATTATAATGAGGTGTTATCTTGGAAAAGAAGAATATACAAGAATTTTTGAATAGATTTTTAATAGGTGACTGTGAAATAATTATGAAGGAGATTCCAGATGGAAGTGTAGATCTTGTGTTAACGTCACCACCATATGCTGACCAGAGAGATTACGGAAATGCATCAGCTTCAATACAACCGGATGAATATATAAAGTGGTTTGCACCAAAAGCAAGAGAAATTCATCGCATTTTAAAACCTAATGGTAATTTTGTCTTGAATATAAATGATAAGGTGGTAGATGGTTATCAACATTTATATGTTTTCGAACTATTACTATACTTGTGTAAAGAAATTGGTTTTCATTTGGTAAGGGATTATATTTGGTATAATCCAGCAACCCCCCCTAATGTATACTCACGAGGTGGTTATGGGCGAACAAAAAAATCACATGAATATTGCTTTTGGTTAACTAAAGGAGAAGGATGGACTTTTAACCTTGATCCTATCAGAAAGCCTTATGGAAAAGATATGGAAAAATATCTGCAGGGTAAAGGAAAAGGGGATCGTTCTAAGAATATCCGCCCAAGTACACATAATTTTGACTGTGGAAAGGTGTGGAATAATAATGGCGGGTCTGATCCCGGCTCAGTGATTGAACTTGCAAATACAAGCAGTAATGATGTTTTTATAAAACTATGCAAAGAAAGAGGAATTGCTCATCCAGCACGTTTCCCTGAAAAGCTAGCAGATTTTTTTATTTTATCAGGAAGTGAGGAAGGAGATGTTATACTTGATCCATTTATGGGCTCTGGAACAACTGCAGCATCTGCAAGCAGGTATAATAGGCAGTGGATAGGTATTGATTCGAATGCTGAGTATTGTGCACTTGCAACTACTAGATTAGAGCAAGAAGAAAGAGAACGCATAGAAAAGGAAACAGAGGATAATGTATGCGAATATAAATAAAAATGGATTTCTAGTAAAATGTACTGATGGAGTTAAAGGTCTATTGGAATTACCAGACAAGTCGATAAAGTTACTTTATGGTTCACCACCATACCCTAATGCAGATAGAGATTATGGTATATGGAAATCTGTGGATTACATAGATAAAATATCACCTTTCATAGATGCATCAATTAGAAAACTCAAAGAGGATGGTTTCATAGTAATTAATGTTAAGGCTAACAGAGAAAAATCTACTACAACAAGATCTTCAAAGCGTTCTCTCGTAGTTGAACGATTGGCAATACTGCTTGAAGAGCAATGGGGGCTACATTGTGTCGATATTGAAATTTGGGTTAAGGAAAACCCTGTACCAACAGGCCTAAGGGTTGCCTGCCAAGATGCATATGAACAGAATTTATGGTTTTCGGTATCTCCAAAATGGACAGTAAATATTGATGCCATTCGACGTCCATATGAGTCACATAGCGTTAAGACCTACGAGGAATATGAGTACAAGCCTCGCTCTAATGGTAATACCTATGTTCGTAAAAATAAACGAATTGAGCCAAATCCGTTAGGTGCACTTCCTAAGAATATTATAAGTGGGGGCGTATCTGCAAAAATTGGTAGTCATCAAGCTACACAACCTTTATATCTTCCAGAAAAATATATTAAGGCAACAACTGAAGAGGGGGATTTAGTAGTAGATCCTTGGATGGGTAGTGGAACAACTGGCTATGCAGCTCTATTATTAAAAAGGAAATTTGTGGGTTTTGATATTAATGAATCATATGTAGAAGATGCTAAAGGAACCTTTCTGGCAATTAAAAAGGGGTGATTGAATATGCTTGAAAAGCCCAAGAAACTTAAAAAAAGTGAACTGAATCGACTCTTTTTATATGCACTTCGTTTGAGAGTACTGACTCATAGCGGTGAGTGTAGTGCCCCCCTGCTGGTGGATTTAAAATCACCATTAGAACTACGGCTACGGGTATATCTATTTAATTGTACGAATCCCCCAGGTGGACGTAGGTTGGATGAGTATAAGATACAGATAATTCTTCCAGGACAAACTCGTGGGGATAGAGGTAGATTGGATTACTCTGATGGCAGATTACCAATATTAGCGGCATATGTTAATGAAGGAACGAATGGTATTTTTATACTTTGGGATGCAGATAAACACGAGGATTTTGCTTATAGTACTAATATGCAAGTTAAATCAGAAGCTATTATTGGTGCATTGTCTTCTAGAGTTTCTAAAACAAGAAGAAATAACAATGAGATTATAGTAGCAGCACGTCCGGAGTATCTCTATGATGCAATTCGGTGTAGAATAGATATTATGAGAGAAGACATTCTGAGAGGTGAAGTATGAATCTTAATTGCTATGAATTTTGTGCATCGTATAATAAGGCTGAAAATAATATAGCAGAAGAATTCTATTTGCCTTGTATGCGAGCATCTAATAGATATGATCGTATATCTGGATATTTTGGAAGTACTATATATATTATTGCGTGGACGGCTTTGAAAGAATTTATAGAAAATGGTGGAAAAATGCGACTAATATGCTCCCCATATATTTCTGATAGCGATGAGAAAGCCTTGGCAGAAGGCTATTCAGCTAGGAATGATATTATTTTGGCGAGAGCTATAGGGGATGAAGTTTCTGCTATGTTTGAAAGTCCGTATTTATCGGCACCATCAAAGCTGTTAGCTTATTTAGTCTCTGAGGAAATTATCGATGTTAAAATAGCTGTACCAAATGGAAGGGAGACGCCAGTAGTAAAACGAATGTTTCATGATAAAGTTGGTATTTTTTATGACCATGAAAACAATGTGGTAGGGTTTAGAGGTTCTATGAATGAAACTTTCAATGGCTTATCAGAAGATGGAAATATCGAGTCTATTGACGTGTTTCCAAATTGGTTAGATAATCGAGATAAAGAACGTGTCGAAAAAGCAACCGATTTTTTTGATAAACTATGGGGGTTTGAAATACCAAATGTGACTGTATATTCTTTTCCTAAAGCAGTAAAAGAAATATTGCGTAACAAATCTCAAGGTACAAAGTGGGAAGAACTGCTTGATCAAATAAAAGTGATTGAAAATGCATCTAAAAAATGGAAACCAAGTAAAAACTCAAAAGCAAAAATACCTAGACCACACCAGGTAGATGCATTGGAAGCTTGGTTGAAAAATGGAAGACGAGGAATTTTTGAACATGCAACAGGGAGCGGAAAAACTTTTACGGCTATCTGTGCTGTAAACGATGCATTGAAAAGAAATGAAGTTGTATTGATTTTAGTGCCCTCAAGAGATTTGTTAAAACAGTGGTCTAAAGAGTTAAAGGAAATACTTACTGATTTTGAAATTTATTATATGCTATGTGGTGGTGGAAATAATGAGTGGCGAAAATCAGGTGTACTAAAGTCATGGACAAGCAATAGTAATAATCATCGTGTTATCATAGCAACTATGGATACAGCTTCTTCGGATGATTTTATTCAAAATGTTGTACAGGGAAAACATATTTTTGTGATTGCTGATGAATTACACCGTTTGGGAAGTCCTATGCATCGTAAAACACTGACTTTAAATACTGGGGCGAGGTTAGGATTGTCAGCAACACCCTATAGATATGGGGATCCTACAGGTACGGCAGCCTTATTTGACTATTTCGGAGGACTTATACCACCACCGTTTACTTTGGAAGATGCTATTAATAATGGAGTGCTTACTAGATATTTTTACCATCCTCAAAGAATTGAACTATCATATAATGAACAAGAGCACTGGAATGAAATTACAGATGAAATACGTAAATATATGGGCCGTTTTAATAGAGATGATAAAGTTAGTGTAGTTGATAACCCACGGCTTAAACAATTATTAATTAATAGATCAAGAATTGTAAAAAACGCATCCGGAAAAGTACAACTTGCCATGCGTATCCTTAAAGAAAAATTTGAAAAAGGACAAAAATGGATAGTTTATTGCGATAATATTAGCCAACTAAAAGAAGTACTCAATTTAGCGTTAAATGCAGGATATGATGCATATGAATATTATGCTGCAATGAACGGCGATAGGGAAAATACACTATCTTATTTTAAAACAAATGGTGGTATTCTTATCTCAATAAAATGCTTAGACGAAGGTGTTGATATTCCATCAACCACACATGCATTAATTTTGGCATCATCACAAAATCCTAGAGAATTTATTCAAAGAAGAGGCAGAATTTTACGTAGATCATCTGGTAAGTTATTTGCACATTTGTATGATGCAATCACAGTACCTATTGTTGAAGACGATGAGGATGTTAGGGGGCTTTCAATAATTTGGGCAGAATTATCAAGAGCGATTGAATTTGGGAAAAGTGCAGAAAATCCGGCGTGTGTGACGGATCTCAAAAATATAGCAATAGATTTTCAAATAGACTATGAATTGATAAAAGATGGAGGAATTGAAGAAGATGATCAATAATATTGAGGTTGATGATTTAATTGGAGTATTAGAGTCAATCCGTAGTGATAAATATGCGTTTATACCAGATAAACTAATAAAGGATATAATAAAAGTACAGATTGATAAACAGGATGATAGAGTTCAAGCGAGAAAGGATACAAAGAAACTTATAGATGAGTTTCTTAGGAATACTACAAATAGCTAAATCAGGAGGAATACTATGCTTCAATTTACCAGCCTAACTGTTGAGAATTTTGGGCCTTTTAAAGGTTGCCAAACAATTGATTTTACAAATGAAGATGGTGTAACAATTATTTGGGGGAATAATGGTAGAGGTAAAACTACATTGCTAAATATTTTTAGATATGCTTTGTTTGGGCGGTTTCAGAATCGAAGAGGCGCTAATGTTGATTTGACGGCAATGTCAAATATTGAAGGTCGTGCTGAAGGTCATTATGATTTCAAAGTTATACTCAAGATGCAAAATGACGGAAAAAGATATGAACTGACAAGACAATTTGTTGTGCGATCTGGAATTAAAAAGCCTTTAAAAAATGAGGATTATGAACAAAAAGTTTTTTTGAAAGAGGATGGCTCAATTCTTCCTTCGGAGGCGAGGGATCATGTTCTAAATCTTATTATGCCTCAGGAGGTATCAAGGTTCTTCTTGTTTGATGGTGAGTTACTTCAAGAGTATGAAGAGTTACTGTTGGAGGATACAGATGTTGGAGAAACAATAAAGTCTTCAATTGAAAAAATTTTGGGTGTACCGCTTTTAACTAATGGTGCGCTGGATACATTTTCAGCTTTAGAGGAATATAAAAAGGAAAAAGGTCGTATTGCTCAAAGTAATGCTAACACACAAAAAATTGCAGCTAAAATGGCAGTTTTGGAGGCGGAGAAAAAGGAACATAACATGGAACTGGAACGCTTAACAGATGAATTGTCTGCTGCACTGGATGAAAGAGGTAAATTAGAAGATGAAGCTCAGCAAAACGAACATATCCAGTCTCTATTGAAAAGTATAGAAATACTTGAGAATAGTATCAAAGATAAAACTGACCGGCGTGATGATATTCTTAATCAAATTTGCCTAGCTACAAAGGATGCGTGGAAAGGTCTTATAAGCAGTCGTGTAGAAATTATTATAAAAGATATTGAGTCAATACTAAAAAAACTTGAAGAAAAAGAAAGTTCACAAAAGATTGCTATGTATTTTTTAGAAGATATGCAGAAAGCAGTTTCCAATGAACATTGTCATCTTTGTGACCAAGATATTGAACATAGTCACATATTAAAGTTGAAAGATAAAATTGACAAAACTGAATATGGTGAACTTACTACAGATGAAAAACAGCAAATTCAATTATTAAGAATGCGAAAAATAACTCTTGAGTCAATGAAAAGTGCTAGTAAAAAAGAAATAATTGAAATGTTGGAATCACAATTAGATTCATTAAATGTAGAGCTTGACGATGCGAACCGGCAGTATAGGACAGCTCGCGAAGATCTGGAGAAGTATGGGGATATAGAAGACCTTACAAAAGATTTCCGCACAAATGCCAAAGCACTGGCCCAGTGCTTGAAAAAAATAGATAACTATAAGGAAGGCTGTCAAGAAGAAAAGGAAAAGATTAAAGAGATTGATAATGCTTTAAATACATTAGAGGAAAAATTAAAACGTGCATCGACAGATTCTGATATGATGGAAGCGATGAGAAAAGTTGAATTATGCGAACAGATTAACAATATTTTTGAAACAGGTATTGCTTCTTATCGGGATAAGCTAAAGTTAGATGTGGAGAGAGATGCTACTAATTTATTTTTACAGATTAGTAACGATCCAGATTATGTTAGTTTGAGGATTAACGAAAACTATGGATTGCAAATGTTGCATGTAACGGGAGAGATGGTACCTTTGCGTTCAGCGGGGTTTGAACATGTTGTAGCGTTATCTCTTATTGGAGCTTTACATAAAAATGCACCATTACGTGGCCCAATTATTATGGATTCACCATTTGGTAGACTTGATCCAATCCATAAAAATAATATTACCAATGCTCTTCCGAACATGTCGGATCAGATAATCCTATTGGCATATACCCATGAGATTGATGAGCAACAAGCAAGAGAAACACTTGGATCAGCATTGAAAAAAGAGTATCGGTTAACTAGATATTCATCTTTTCACACTGAAATAGAACCACAAATGAATTGAATAGGGAGGTGTAGTTTTGACAGATATGACAGATATAGTAAATATTCGTTTATCCAAAGAAGCAAGTGAAATTGCAGAAAGACTGGTTGCAACAGGTAAATTTGAGAATGTTATTACAGTTGCCAAGTTCGCACTTTCATATGCGCTTAAAAATTATTTTGATGAATTTGATCCAATAAATTATGTAGTAACTGATAGTGGAGGAAATAATTATAATATTGGTACAGTTGATAATGATGGAATGCTATCGGTTTTGTTAAAGACAATTTATCCGAATTCCTCAACTCCTTATACTTATGCTCGTTCATTAATGGTTTTTGGATTGATGAAAATAGGAGAGCGGATGAAACAGGAAGGAATACCTAGTGTTAGTTCATTGTGTGATTAGTCAATTCAAAGGAAAGAAACTATGCAGATAGAAAAGCTAGGATTTGTGGAAGGTGTCTTCATTGAAGAAATTAAAAATCGCTTTCGCTGTTTGGTTTCAGTGGATGGTGTTCAGAAGATTTGTTATGTTCCTTCGTCTTGTCGATTAAGTAATTTTATTGAGTTGCAAAACAAAAAGGTTCTTTTACAATCAAATGCTTCAATTACTTTAAAAACAGAATACACTATTTTTGCAGTTGAAAATAGAAATGGGTATATACTTTTAAATCTCTCAAGTGCTAATGCCATTATAGCAGATCAGCTATATAGAAGATATTTCTCCTTTTTAGGTAAACGTAAACAATTACAGCGAGAAGTTATGATTGGTAACTATAAGGCTGATATATATGTAAAGGATACAGATACAATTATTGAAGTTAAGACAATTTTGTCAGAAAACAGGGAAACAGTTTTTCCTACAGTATTTTCTGCACGGGCTTTACAGCAGTTAAATATTATAAATGAATTGCTTGTTATGGGGAAAAAAGTATGTTATATATTTGTTTCAATGAACCCATATACTAAAAAAGTGCGTTTGATTAAAAATACTCAGTTTTATAATGCGTTTCTTAAATGTGTATCAAATGGTATGACTTATACGGGATATGCATTAAGCATGGGCGAAAACTCTATTGAAATATCATCAACGATTGAAATTATAAAATAATTAGTATTTTATAACATCAATCGTTGATTGATTTTGTGCTGTGTAGTATGAGATTATGTTGTTTAAAACTAATTTTATTGTTTATTGTTAATATAATATCCTGGGGTAATAGTTTACTTTTGCCATGTAGTATAAATGTCACCTTTCACCACATACGGAAAGTATTGTCCTGTTGCAAAAAAGTGTTAAATGATGATTAGGTGAGATTGGATAGTTGTTGTGTGGTGAGGCGTGAAGGCTTTTGGCTTTCGCGCCTTTTCCTTATGGATGAAACGAGGTGATGTGTTTTGAAAAAGATATATTATATACCTGTGAAAAAAGAGAATATGGAACCGCTGCGTGTGGCGGCATATTGCCGCGTCAGCACTAAGAAAGAGACACAGTTAGCCAGTTTGGCTCATCAAATTATGGCTTATACAGAACAGATATCAGATCATCCAGGTTGGGTATTTTCAGGAATATTCTGGGATTGTGGGAGAAGTGGATTAAGGAAGAAGGGCCGTAACGGATTAAAACATATGTTAGAAAGTGCTACAGAGGGTAAATTCGATTACATAATCACTAAATCTGCAAAACGAGTATCCAGGGATACGGTAGAGCTATTGCAGATTATGAGATATTTAAAAGAAAGGGGTATACAAATGTATTTTGAAATTGAAAATGTTAATTCATTTGATCCGGATGCAGAAGCGGCAATAACCTTGTCAGGAGCAATGGGACAAGAAGAAAGCAGAAACTTGAGCGAAAATATTCAGTGGGGGATTCAAAGAAAATTTGAGGAAGGGCTATTTAGCAGCTACAAACACTTTATGGGGTATCGGTGTGTGGAAGGGGAATTGGTAATTGTTCCTGAACAGGCTAAAGTAGTACGATTGATTTTTGAGTTATATTTGAGGGGATACACATTTTCACAGATTAAAAAATATCTGGAAGATAATGGTATAAAAACGGTTACAGGTAAAGAGGTATGGAGTGCAAATGTAATACAACAAATGCTAAAGAATGAGAAATATAAGGGAGACATGATGCTTCAGAAAACATTTACAGAGGATTATCTAAATGGTATACGAAAGAAGAATGTAGGACAGCGTACCAGATATTATGTAAAAGGAAGTCATCCGGCCATTATTTCTTCGGAAATATTTGATAAAGTGCAGGCAGAAATGCTTAATAGAGCCAGACTGTTCAGAACAGCTGACGGCAATCAGATTAGCAGTAGTAACCGATATAGCAGCAAATATTTGCTTAGTAATTTATTGGTATGTGGGGATTGTGGGGGAAGATTCAGGCGTAGAACGGAACGTGGGAAGATTGTATGGAGATGCGGGACAAGGATGGAAAAAGGAAAGACGGAGTGTAAAAATTCACCTACCTTGAACGATCGATATGTAAGAGATATGCTGGGAAAAGTTGTGTGTAATGGGGAATATGATGAAAATATCGTAAAAGACAGAGTAAAGAGAATAGATGTTTATGAGAAGCAGTTGATAATTTGTTATGCTGAAAAAGGGGAATATCAGATATGTGAATTATAATAGATAGTTGAGAATGTTATGTTGCATAGGAATTAATAAACGGAAATGCAGAAATCTTTTAGATGGTAATAGCGAGGGGAGTATGATACTATTTTATATAGGAGATTTGGCTGATATAGGTTGATTAATTTTGGCGTTTTACCAATATGTTTGCCGAATAGATATCCCTGCAATATTGTGCTAACCTAGTGCGCCATTTAGCTAGAAACCATAGGTATCAGCACTGTTATTATAGTTTCTGACTGTATGAGTACTAAACAATGGTGGATTGAATTAGGGAAAAGGTAAACAAGGGAGATATGCTTTAGATATTTACAAGACATAAAATATAGTTATTATGTTTAAGACATGATTTTATGAATAAGTAGTATTTATAATAATTTGAGAAGAAATTTATCTAATTTTGGCAATTGAGATGATGTTCAAGGGAAGGGTGATTATAGATGGAGTACATTAATGGGTATCGAGAAGAGCAAAGTTTGCTGACAAAAGATGGAAAGGAAATACAGGTTCGTTGCCTTGAGGTATCGGAGAATGATGCAGTGCTTGATGAGTGGGCTGCTCATTTTCGGGAACAGTATCGTTACCTAGATGCTCTGGATATGGAAAGAGAAGGAACGGGGTTAAGCAGGGAAGAATTCTTAAGAGATTATGTTTTCCCGGGACAAGCAAAGCCGGGTCCCGCAACTCGTGTGGGAGATTTTTGTGAGATTCTTGTGGCAGATTATATCGAATATATTCAGAGTTATTATGTACCAAGAATCCGATACCGTAGTAAATTTAATCGGAACACATCACCACAAGGCAGTGATGTGTTAGGGTTTAAATTAGGAACAACACCATCGCCAAGAGATGAAGCGATTATAATTGAAGTGAAAGGCACGTCTGATCCAAAAGGAAAGAAAGAAGGGTATGAAAGGTTGCAGGAGGCTATTGATCATTCCAATAAAGATGTGGCTAGATATGCTGAATCTTTAAATGCAGCTAAAATGAGATTAATAGAAATAAATAGACCAGAGGAAGCATCTATTGTGGCTCGTTTTCAAAATATGACGGATAGACCCTATGTAATAAAATATGGAGCATCCGCCGTTCTTACAAATCAAAAATATAATGCCATAGATATGAACAAAGTAACAACGGTTGGGCATAGGGAAACAGTGGAACTGCTTGTGATACATACGCAGGATTTAAAAGGGTTAATCAACGAGTTATATAGGAGGGCGGCTTTATGCTGATAGAAAATAGATCCCAATATCTGTTGAAAAAGGTTCGTGCTAAGGCAAAGATGTATGAATACCATATACCTTCTGAGTTACATGGGAAGACGGAAAGTGATGCAAATTACCTGCTAATTCTTGCAATTGCGACAATTGGAGATTTTTCAAATGATGTCATTGAAAGTTACCAAACCAAGGAAATCGATTATACCGAGCACAAGAAAAATCTTCAATTTGCTTCTGTATTTTTTGATGCTTATCTTGAAGCAAAAATGTACGAGGGAGATCAAAAATACTATCTTTTGTTGGGAGCAGTGGTTTATTATTTGTGTGACTATAACGGAAGTTCTAAAGTCCTTGCAGATAAAATTAGTGATGATATTAATCTTGAGGCAAATGGAATTGACTTTGTACTATCACAGATATTACAGGGAAAACTTTGTATAGAGTGCTTTTCTGAAATGTTGTATCTGAATGAGATTGTGAATGCTTATAATGAATTTTGGTCTACAGGTATAGTTTTTGATTATAAAAAGCTGTGGCAACTTAAAAAGTTTATTTACAGGTATGGTACAGATAGGGAACTTTTATTTACAGATGCATTAATTGCAACTATATTTTTGAAAATAGAACACTCATCTTATCATTTAATGCCTATTTATACACAGACTGATTCAGATGTCTGGGGAGATATTTTGAGAAAGAAAACACTGATATCAGAATTATGGCAGTCTCAGAGACAATTGGGTGAGGCTGGTGTATTCTCTGGAAAGTCAGCAACTATTCAGATGCCTACAAGTTCTGGAAAAACAAAGTCAGTTGCACTGATTATATTATCTGCATTCCTAAGGAAAAACTCAAGTTATGCTCTTGTAGTGGCACCCTTTCGCTCTCTATGTCGTGAAATAACAGATGAGCTACAAAAAGCATTTTCTTACACTAGCAAAATACATGTCAATGAAATTTCGGATGTAATGCAAATGGACATGCTGGATATAATACTTGGTAATGTACCAGAAACAGAAGAAAAGTATGTTTATGTTGTTACTCCAGAAAAATTATTGTTTGTCTTGCGGCAGGAGCTTATGTTTCTATCGAACATTGACTTGATTATTTTTGATGAGGGACATTTATTTGATGATAGTAATCGTGGAATAACTTATGAACTCTTGATTTCTACAATCAAGTCATACATGAAGGATAAAGTGCAAAAAATTCTGATTTCTGCGGTCATTCCAAATGCAGAGCAGGTAAATGGATGGCTGACAGATGAACGGGGGGTTGTAATAAAAAATAATATTATTCAGACCACCGAGAAGGTTGTAGCAATGGCAGATATGAAAAGAAATGCTACATCTGGAGAACGTTATGCGAATCTTTATTTTGTAAATCCGGCTGAACCAGATAAAGAAGATTTTTTTGTTCCAAAAGTAATTAAGCAGACTATGCTTTTTTTACGTCCAAGAGAAAGAAAAGTGAGAGTTTTCCCAGAGGTAAATGATAATAAATATAAAAACGATGTGGCAATAGCATTTGGAATAAAACTTTGTCCCAATGGATCAATTGCTATTTTTTGCGGAAAAAAAGATACTGCGGAAAAAATATTAAATCGTATACTGGAAATAAAGGAAAGAGGGATTGATGTTTCAAATCTTTTAGAGAGTGCAGATAAGGCAGAAATAGATAAGTTATGTTACCTGATTGACAAGGGCTTAGGAAATGATAATGACTACTATAAGGCAGCTAAGGTAGGGGCATTTGTACATCACGGAGGTATACCTATGGGAATTCGATGTGCAGTAGAATATGCAATGCAGACTGGAAAAATTAGTTTTCTTGCATGTACCTCAACATTGGCACAAGGGGTAAATCTTCCTATTCGTTATCTTATTGTTTCTAATATTTATCAGGGAAAAGACCGCATTCGGGTACGAGATTTTCAAAATCTGATAGGAAGAGCTGGAAGGGCAGGTATCTATACAGAGGGAACGATTATTCTGTCAGAGACAAATGTGTATAATACCAGAAATAATCCGTATCATAACTGGAGATGGAATAACTACAAACGGATTTTAGACAGTGATCAGGCCGAAGCGTGTACTAGTACGTTATTTGCGTGGCTGCGTGCAGACGAGGGAATGGAAGTATATTTAGAGAAGATGATAGAAATATTCATGGAGAGTTATGCAAATGGGGATTTCAATGAAAAGATGGAGCAATACCTGAAGGAACAACAATTTGAGGAGGAAAATCATAAAAAGGCAGAATTCATGATGTATCAGATGAAACAAAATATCGAAGCAATTGAAAGCTTCTTGCTGTTCTATCTGATGGAGGATACCTATGAAGAATCGCGTGAAGACATCCACAATATTATGAAGGAAACACTTGCATTTTATCTTGCTGGCAACAAAGAGCGGATTCGGCTTTTACGGATCGTGGATTTAATTGGAGAATTTCTAGTACATGCAGTGGATACTGTAGATAAAAGAAGCAGATACAGCAAGTCGCTTCTGGGAGTAAGAAAAGAAATTGAAATTGAACAGTGGGTTTCATCAAATTATTCGATAATTCTGGAGGCTGAAAATGAGGAAAGTATAATGCAAGTGGTTTTTCCTTTGTTACTCAGAACAGAAAATCAGATAGTAAGAAATTGTATTAATAGTGAATTGCTGAATGGGCTTGCAGAAGAGTGGATTGCAGGAAAGACATATTCAGATTTGACAGAATACGTTACAGAACATAGAATAATGGTATATAAACGTAAACACCCCAAAATCATGTCTCTGCAAGATGTTATTACTTTTTGTGATAACTTCCTTGGATATGATTGCACGCTCATACTTGCTGCTGTTATAGAAAATGTGATGTATTTAGGAGGTGACAATAAGATAAATAATATTTTAAAAATGCTATCTAAAAGAATGAGATACGGATTAGCTGGACAAACAAATATTCTTTTATATGAGATGGGATTTAATGATCGGGGTATCGCTATGAAAGTGGGTAACATGTTGGAGGAAGTTTACCAGCCTGGTAACAGAAAGGAACTGATTAGGTTGATAAGAAAAAATAAGGAACTGAATGAAAAGATCCGATTGGAATTGGAAAAGTATCCAAGTTACTTCTGTGATAAATGGGAAGAACTGCATAGATGAGAAACAGGACAGCGTTTTTATCGATTTTAGGAAGGGAAAGTCAGTTGACCAATTAGGCTCGTAGTTTTGCTGTGGTGTGCTATGAACGGAGACCTCCATTCTAATCAAAAAAGATGAAGTTTAGGCTTTGAAAAGGTAGTATGGTTATGTTGGAAGTATGGATAACCGTTCCGTTAAAACCCAATTCAGACGTTTAGGTATCCGAATCACATCTTTAACTAACTGCGAAACCATTATCCTGTTGTAGCGCGTTGGGCAGTGAATGTTATTTTAAATTGTTTTGCATGGAAACAATATAAGAGAAAAAGCAGGATAACAGAAATAATGTAAGAATTTCAGACGAATGGATAGAGAGGCCTTTATATCTCCTCTTACCTGGTAAAAAAATAGTAGTACATACACATAAAGTAAAATGGAAATTTGGTGAAGCAAAAGTTCTTGATTTTTTGACATTGATTTTATTTGCCCATAAGTATTAAGATTAATGTCATAAAATGTCGGAGAAACCTTGAAAATCGATAGTAGAATATGAGGGGGAGAGTGAAAGGAAGATTATGTTTGGAACTGTTATTATAGATGCTTATAGAAAAGATGAAGCTATGGAAATGGCGAATGCAATTGATGATTTGTGTTCACCGAATGATACTTATGGCTGGGCATCAGCAGGAATCTATTGTTTTTGGGATTATTATGCGGAAGCAATACTATATATTGGTTTAGCTGGAGATCTGGCAGAAAGATTTAAGCAGCATAATGGAATACTGCCAATTAAGCAAGGATCTAAACAGAAACAAATAGAAGAGTATTTTTCTAAGAATGAGCGGTTAGGATATACAATATTTGTCCAGTCCCCTTTATCTCAGCCGTTAGTGCATAGAAATAAGGATATGTATGAGGCATTTGCAAAACAAAGTAACGCTCCAGTAGAGGATCTGTTAAGTGAGCAAGGAAAAGAAGATATTAAAATGGTGGAGGGGATTTTGATTGAAGCCTTTCATAAAAAATACAGCCATTTTCCTCCATGGAATGAAATTGGCGGTTCCGTAATAGGGCAGACAAGAGTAATGGAGAATAACATAAATATTTTAAAGAGTTTTTGTCAACCCGACAACTATTATATAAATCCTATTGTATCTCGTTCAACAATTCGAGAGTTATCTCAAAATGCCGAATGGGCTTGGTATGAAAATTATTTGCATGCTGTTAGAATGAATATTCTCATGTTAGGCATGGAATATCAAGAAGCGTTGGATTTAGTAAAAAGGAATGATAATATTAACACGTACGAAGAGTTGCATAAAAGTGGATATATGGAAAAACCTTTAATTGTTTGATTGTAACTGATAGATGTTTTTTTGAAAATGTATTGAGGAAAGTATATGAGAGATGATTTTTCACAAGCTACAAAGGATTTATTGGCAAATAGAGTTGGATGGAAATGTAGTAATCCAAATTGTAGAAAAGCAACACGTGGCGCAGGAGTCGAGAAAACGGATGTTATAAATATAGGAGTTGCAGCTCATATTACAGCTGCTTCTGAAGGTGGCCCAAGATATGATGAAAACATGACAGCTCAAGAAAGAAAGTCTTTTGAAAACGGAATATGGTTATGTCAATCTTGCTCTAAGTTAATAGATTCAGATGTAAAAAGGTATTCGATTGAAAAATTGAAGAAATGGAAAGAACTCTCAGAACAGTTAGCAGTTCTTGATCTGGAGGAAGCAGTAGCAAGTAAAACGGATGGGGATAAAGAATTAGTAAAGTTTTTTATACAATGCTTTGATAGACCAGCGTTCCACGATAGAATATGCCAAGAAGGGAGAATGGAAGATTTTGACAAGGCTATTGAAGATACTATCATTGCATTGAATACGGGTGTTCTTAGGGCAAGGGATGGAGGTATTTTAAAGAAGTCAGAAGGGAAATCGGCTGTTGTAAATCCTGAGTGGAGGGAGAAACTAGATACAATATGTGATATGTTGATGGCATTAAGAAAGCGGCTAAAAATTGCAAAGGAAGCAGGTGCCTATTCCACATATGGAGAAGGTGAAGTAATGTATTGTTTTTACGACAGAGACTTGGAATTGTGGTTTGATTCTACAAGAGAGGAAATTTTAAAGATCCTATCCTCAATTTGTGAGACGATCGGGGTACAGGGGTTGTGTTTTCATAGAAGGCAATATAGCTGGTAACGCGCTATAGAAGGGCAAAAGGTTTGTGTATTTGCAGTTAGATTATTCACAAATTAAAAAGGCTTATTGAAATCCTGAGTGAAAATAACAAACATTCCTACGGTCGGTATTACTGATCCGCCAAGGGTGAATAGTATCTTTCTGCCATCATTTTTATCCACTCAACACATGTGGAAACCGTTACGCTTCTGGTGCGGAAACCTTGATTCCAGGCGGGTTTGCGGGGTTTTTAGCGGGAAATGGAGTTGTGTTTTTGCGGATGGTGAGATGGATAAGTTTCCGCAGATATGGGGATGGGGATAACGCCGGAGAGTTTGAAAATGAGGGTTTTGTTGGAGAAAAGATACAATCCGGCAAAAACCTTACTATTTGGCAAAAGTTATACAATGTAGCAAAAGCAATATTCCAGGATAGAAAACTGGCAGTAGCTTATTTCAGATTGAGAAGCGGATATCGTCATGGACTTGTTATCCTAAATATAGTAAGCTGCGTTTACAGAAAAAATATTCTTTGTGCAATAGAAAGCCAATTGGGAGAAGACCTCAATTGGATTGGTTGAGATAGTAAAAAAGTAGTAGGTGTGGTAGAATAAAACCAGAATTATTGTTGGAAGATCGTATGGAGGAATACTATGAAAAACATATTAATTACACCGGAAGGCATACAGAAAAATCTTAAGAATGTTAAACCGTTAGATGCAATATGCGAATATGTGTGGAACGGATTTGATGCAAACGCTTCGATTGTGAAAATATACTTGCATACAAATGAACTGGGGCTAATTAATATGGTTTCTATTGTAGATAATGGCACGGGGATATCATATGATGAATTGCCAAATAAATTTCAGCCGTTTAATGAATCTAAAAAAGCAGGCCAGGCGAGTAGAGCAAATCATTCTATTCCACATGGACGTCAGGGAATAGGGCGCCTGACCTTTTTTTCTTTTGCTCAAATGGCTAGGTGGGATACAATATATGGGAAAGATAATAAGAACTATAGGTATTATATTTCAATGAACAAAGACTCCCTTAATGAATATGATGATAATAACGGTAATGAGCCTGTCGAGACAAAGGAGGCAGTGGGAACAAAAGTTACATTTACACAGTTAATAACATTATCTAAGGAAGAGATTGTAGAAGAAATAAAAAATGAGTTTTTTTGGTTTCTAGAATTAAATAAAAATTGTAATTATGAGATATGGATTGATGATGAAAAAATTTCATATGAAGATATTGTAATGACAAGAACTGAGTTAGATGTCTCGCAAGGAGAACTAAAGCATGAGTATAGGGTGGAGATTGTTCAGTGGAAAAGGAGTTTGGGTAAGGAATATTCAAAATTCTATTTTATTGGTTCAGATGATAAGGAACGTTATAAGGAAGCAACAAAATTGAATAAAAAATCTGATGAATTCCATCATAGCGTGTATATAAAAAGTAAGTATTTTGACAAATTTAGTTTTGAAAACACCCAGATTGATGGACAAATAGGTTTATTTCCTAATAAGAATGAACAAGAGTACAAATTACTGATTGAAGTGATAAATCGTAGTTTGATACATCGTAGAAAAGAATACTTGAAAGAAGCATCAGATAGATATATTGATGCTCTAATAAAAAGATCAGTATATCCGGAGTTTGATTCAGCAAATTTTATGGATATATATCGAAAAAAGGAATTGGATCATCTTGTGGAAACATTATATATGGCGCAACCCAAGATATTTACAGGTTTAAATGATGACAATAAGAAAGTTATGATACATTTACTTCAATTAATTATGGATAATAGTAATAAGCCAGAGCTATTCGAAGTCTTAAAACAGGTTATCGATTTGGATGAAGATGAAATTAAAGAATTGGCAGAAGTATTGAAGTATACAGCGTTGAACAATATTACAAGAGTTATCAAATTGTTGCAAGATCGTTTGAAAGTGATTCAAGGTTTAAAGGAAATCGTATTTGATGGTAAAAAATTTACCAGAGAAGTGGAGCATTTACAAGCAGTGTTAGAAAGACATTATTGGATTTTTGGCGAACAATATAGTTTAGTAACGGCAGCAGAACCTGATTTTGAATTAGCTTTAAGGGGGCTTTTAATGAAAACAATAGGTGATGATTCAAAAGTATCTATTGTTCATGAAGATAAAAATAAAGAAATGGATTTGTACATGATAAGACAAGATCATAGGGGAAACGTTACAGAAAATGTTGTTGTTGAATTAAAACGCCCAACGGTTCCGCTTGGTGAAGAACAACTTTCACAAGTAAAAAAATATATGAGGGTTATTAAATCCGAAGATAGATTTAATGCAAGTGATGTGAAGTGGACTTATTTTTTGGTGGGAAACCGTTTAAATAAAAACGGCTATATTCAAGACGAGTTAGAAGGACATAAACACTTAGGCGAGTCACATTTAGTACATGCAGATGGAAATGGTAATAACAAAATTTATGTTATGACGTGGAGCGATATTTTTAATGATTTTTCAAAAAGACATGATTACTTAATAAGTAAAATGGAAATAGAAAAAGAAATTTGGTTAAAAAAGCATAATTCAGTTGATGAAACTGTTGAAGATATTATTGACACTTCAGCAACCTTAGAACCTGCTTTTATTCCCAAATGTGCTACAAAATAAATATTAGGAGAATAAGAATGGAAAATTTAGAGTTAATGTTTGATGCGAATGATGAAGTTGCTGAAAACGAATTACAAATAGATCATACAAAATTTAGTCAAGCAGTGATTTGGGATACAGATTGGACTACAGAAACTATTGCGCGCCAATTGGAAAAGGGAAACATAGATTTAAATCCATCTTTTCAGAGAAGGGATGCATGGAGTGAGCAGGAAAAAAGTAGATTGATTGAATCTTTAATGTTAGGGCTTCCGGTGCCGCCAATAATTTTGGCGGAAAATAAGAATAAAAAGAATTCATACATTGTGATAGATGGAAAACAACGTTTGCTAAGCATTAGACGGTTTTATTCTAAGGTTTCTGATAAATAATTTAAAGAGAAGAGTTTGCCAGAAAAAAATGTTTTTAAACAATTGAAATTAAAAGGTTTAGACATACTTAAAGATTTCAACAATAAAACATATGATCAAATTGAAATGGAGTATTCAGAATACATTAATAATCTGGATAATCAAGCTATCCGGACAATAGTAATTAAAAATTGGCCAGATGAAGCATTTTTGTATACTGTATTTTTAAGACTTAATACAGGAAGTAAAAAATTGTCACCGCAGGAGTTGCGGCAAGCGTTGAAACCGGGTCCATTTTTGGATTTTTTGGATGAAGAAACAGCAAATAGTAACTCAATTAAACATTGATAAATTGTGCCAATCAAGAAAACACTTTGTTGATTTAGAACAGAGATTTGCCCAACTTTTTTCTATTCAGAACCCTCAAGAAAGAGGAAAAAAACTTGAACAGGTCCTTAATGATATTTTTATGTATTTTAAAATTGGTATAAAGGAAGATTTCGTTATTTACGATGATGAAACGGGTAAGAATTGTGAACAGATAGATGGTGTGGTGGAAATAAATCATTATCTAACATTAGTAGAAATGAAATGGGAAAAAGAACCTTTAGGTGTAGATAAAGTTGCAAGATTTATGTCACGCTTATTGGTAAGAAAAAATGTAGATGGAATTATTGTATCATATGCATCCTTTACGGAAACGGCTATCCTCACCGCAAAAGAGGCATTATCAATCTCTGTTCTTGCATTAGTCGATTTAAAAGATATATATGACGTGCTGAATCAAAAGAAAGATATAGGGGATTTTTTCTCAGAACTTATAAAAAATGTGAAACTATATAAAAATCCCAAGCCCAGAATTGATATAAGTGGACTTAAAAATATAGATTTCAATTACTATGATTAAGTAAGTTGTTAAAGCAATGGGGCATTAAAAGTTCCACTGTGGTATAATCATGATTTTCAGTAATCCGAGTTGCAGCCTATAAGAACGTGATAACGGTTTGTCTGATGGAAAAGGATTACCGCCAAGGGATAATTAGGTTTTTAAGACATTATTATCATACACTTCACACACGTGGAAACCGCCGTGCTTCTGGTGCGGAAACCTCGATTCTAGGCGGTGTTGCGGGATTATTTGTGGAAAATGGTGTTGTGTTTTTTTGCGGATGGTGAGATGGATAAGTTTCCGCAGATAGGGGGACGGGGTTAATGCCGTGTGAATATGGAAAAGGGGTTTAGTCACGTGAAAAGGGACAACAGCAAAACCTAAATTTTAGAGCAGAAGTTTCATTTATACGGTAAAGCAATATTTAATTGTGATGGAATGTTTGGTCATAAAATAGCAAACTAATTTTATTAACAACTCTAATTTGTTTATATTGGAACTTGAAGGAGAAATGATTTGAATAAAGTACAGAAAACCGCCTATGAATTAATGCAAGCAGATGCAAGGTTTTTATATGCGTTAACTGACATTTCAAAAAATGCTCAAAATATTAATAGCAACTATATTTGCATGTGCCTGCCTTATATAGGACTTTTTGCAGAAGGTACAGAGCAGTGGTGTAAAAAGGTTGGATTAAATACACCTTGGTTTAATTCAACTGAAAAAACATTCTATACGCAATTAAGACAGGGACATAAGCTTTTTGAAAAAAACTATCCGGATTATACGACACTACTTTTTGAAAAGTTGACAGAAAGCGAGAATTACTTTTATAGTATACGCAGATTGCGTGAAAAGATATTGGGATATTATAACGTGGGTATTGATTTGTGTAATGATGAATTTTGTGGTAATACAATTTTGTGTTCTATGTATATTCCTATAAATACATTAGGTAACAAAGATATAGGGCCATGGATAAGAGATATAAGTATAGTCGCAGGAAAATTCACCATTGAAGAAGAATGACAATTTTGGGTTTCTGCTTTTCGCTATACTTTGCAGTATTAATTATGTAATAGAGTTTATTGAAAACTATTTTATAGAGGAGATTCCGCAGAAATTTAAGTTTGCATATTTACAGTATTACTATCTTTGTGATTTTATTAAAGAACTTAATGCATACAAGAATACTACTTTTTACATAGATAGCTGTTTATGTGATAGAAGTTTTCGTAACTGCCTTGCTCATTATGGCTTAGGGCAGTACGTAAGTGAGACTGAAATTATTTCAGGCGATATACTAAAAGGACTAACAAATAAAGCGTTCGGTAAAGACTATCTGACTGCAAAAGCGGAACTCTATGAAATTCTAAGAAGTTTGGCAAAGCAAATAAAACAAATGATTTTGTAGTGATTTATTAAGCTCTCTGTTCTTAGATTATGTTTGAGACGTGATAATCGAAGATATATTGGCTATAATAGATTTTAGACGAATAAAGGAATCATTGATCAATGGATAGAGAAATTATGCGGATGGCAGAACAAATAAAGGCACTATCTAACGTTGCAGTTCTGCAATATACAAATATAGTTAATGATATTTTAGATGGGAATACTACAGATGTGCAGGAAATAGCATATATTATGGATGGAATGTTGGATTTTTGTCAATTTAATGAAATGCTGTCGCTGTTTAAACGGCTTTGTAGAGGACTATATTTAAAACATCCAGAATTAGTGCAAGACTATATTTTATATTATCGAAAAATGTGGGATGAGTAGATATTTTAAATTCTGCCACCGATGGTGTCAGAATTTAAAAGGGGCATTATGAATGGAATAATCCACACGTTTGAAAGGCAGAAACGGTATGCTTGGGAAAAGCGGTTGCTGAGGACTTAGCTTTAGAATTGCAGGAAGCCTTTTCAGCTAAGACTGGTTTCTCTGAAGAAACTTATGGCGCATAAGAAATTTCTTTGTAGCATTTTAAGAAAATCATGACCACCCGTCAAACGGGTGGTTTGCTCGCCCCTATAAGGGGACAGTTA